>TARA_B110000503_G_scaffold45225_1_pt1 | contig 149914 bp, 157 predicted proteins | sample TARA_B110000503 | Tara Oceans TARA_B110000503 (sample SAMEA4397472) | marine metagenome | biome: Polar Biome; feature: [SRF] surface water layer (ENVO:00010504); material: water (ENVO:00002006), including particulate matter (ENVO:01000060) such as... | depth 5 m | reverse complement strand
GTTTTCACCTGAACCATAGAAAACCCAATTTCCATTTTCATCTTGCATTCTTTTTCTTCCATATAACATTCCCCACTCTTCACCAACGATTTCTTGAAGATCCATACTAGACCATGATAACCATGAGTTTAATATATTTCTTTCAATACCATCGTATATAAAATCAACTGTTTTCTTAACAGTAGCGAAGTTAAAAGAAAGATCCCATCTTAAATCATCAGTTAGAATAGGAGTACCTGAAATCATTGCTTCTATACCAGCAGAAGAAGTCATTTTTGAATTTACACTTAATCCAGTATATCCTGTACTTCCAGCAGCAGAAATTGATACAGGTAAGTTTGAATCTTCTCTGTCAAAATATGTAAGATCAATTCCTAATCTGTTGTTTAAAATCTTCACTTCAAGTCCATATTCCATTTCAGTTCTCATACCACCCGTTAAATTTGGATTAGCAAGAGTGTTTGGAACCGCTAAAGAAGCTAAAGAACCATATGCTGTTCCAGATCCATATACAGGACTCGTTTGGTAAGTTCCAGGAAATATAGGAGCTTCAGAATATCCAGCTCTAAATTTACCAAATGTAATACCGTCTACATCTAATAATTTATTCCATATAAAACTTCCAGATAAACTAAATGTTTCAATTCTGTTTGCATCAGCTGCAGCTGTTGATCCCCAGTCTAATCTGTAAGACCCGTCTAAGTATAACATACTGTCGTATCCTAAAGATACAAGTCCATATGCAGAAACTCTTTTATTACTTGATTTAGAAGTACTGTAATTAGGCTTATCTACAGAATTTGAAAGTATATAAAAATCAGGGATCGCTAGACCACCAGATGTACTTGCGTTTGTTGATGAAGATATATTTTGTCCAGTACCGTATCCTAAAATTGCGCTTACATCAAAATTTGACGTTATTTTCGTGTCATAATTAAGTCTAGCAGCAAATTCATTGCTTTCAGAAAAATAAGATCCTTCACTAAAACTCGCTTGTTGAGATAATGTGTTTTGTCCTATATAACCTCTACCCCATGAATTTTGATTATAAGCTCTTCTTTTAACTTCAACGTTAGCACTAAGGCCATCCATGATGTCATAGTTTAAACCAAAGTTTCCTGAGTAAGTTGAGTTTTTATTATTGTTAGTATTTTGGTACTGCTCGTAATGAGGAGCATCCCAATACTGTGGACGAGCATTTCTAGCTGATCTTCTGTTCCAAGTGTAAAATACACCGTTAACATGATAGTTGTCTCTAAGTCTGTCCATATCTAATTGTCTTTGCCACCATTGGCTAAAGTTAGATTGTAAACTTCCATATCCACTTGATACATAATTGTCTGTAGCTTGAATCTTTGCATTTAAAGATGCATATACAGTTAATTTATCAGTTGCATTTAAAGAAGTGTTGATATTTACATCATAAGTATCTCTTCCGGCATTAGGAACAGGCAACGTACCGTTTGTAGCACGTGCTGTAGTTCTAAAGCTAAAATCTTCACCACCTTTAGCAAATGATAAACTTGTACTTGACATCATACCAGTTTCAAAGAAATTCTTAACGTTGTTTGGATTTGGAGACCAACCTCTAGTTTGTCCATATTCTGGAAGACCAGGAATCCAAGAATCCCAGTGTCTAGCTTGTCTACCATCTAATGCTGGACCCCAAGATTCGTCAGCTGCATAATATGGAATATTTTGTCCATTAAATGCTGCCCATGAAGCAGGATCTGTTGCAGGGTCGTAAGTAAAAGTACCCATTGTTTGTGAATAACCACCACCATACTCATTTTGGTATGGGTGAAGTCTACTAATGTTACTAATTACAGTATTGTGATCAACAGAAATATATGATTCACCTGCTTTAGCTTTTTTAGAAGTAATTATAATTACACCACTTTTTGCTTCAGACCCATAAAGAGCAGTTGCAGCAGCACCCTTAAGTACCGTGATGTTATCTATATTGTCAGTATTAATATCAGTACTTGCTACTTTAATACCATCAACTACATATAAAATATCTGTTTCACCTCTTAAACGAATAGCACTTGGCTCATAAGTTGAACTAGTTCCAGAAATTACCTGTACACCAGCTACTTTACCTGCAAGAGCAGTTCTAAAGTCAAGTTCTTTTGTTTTGGTTAAAGCATCTCCGCTAACTGCTTGCTGAGCATAACCAAGAGACTTAGCCTCTCTAGTAATACCAAGTGCAGTAACGACTACTTCTTCTAGAGCAGTGTCAGAAGAAAGAGATACGTTAATTGATGCAGATGCTCCAACAGTTACGTTTTGAGAAGTCATCCCAGTAAAGCTAAAGGAAAGAACATCTCCCTCATTTGCTGTAATTGAATAAACTCCATCAAAATCAGTAGTAACACCATTTGATGTTCCTACAACTTGAACAGTAGCCCCCGGAAGTGGTACACCAGAGTTATCGGTAACAGTACCGCTAACACTCTTTTGTGCAAAACTCCATTGAAACATTATCATGAATGATAACGTTAAAAACTTAAGTAAATTTGTTTTCATAGTTAGTTTTAAATTATTATTTGATCTGCAAAAATGTTAATTAAAAGTTAATAAAACAACAATTATTTCATTTATATATTTTTTATTTCCGTTCCTCCTCATATAACCTCTTGTTTTTTTATGATAATAATTTACACTTATAATTCCCATATCTGTAACATAACGTCGTTAATATTGCGATTAATGCTGATTGTTGCATAAACAACTGTATTATTAATTTCGATAACTTCTTTAAATTTTAATACTAATATTAAAATTACCAGAAAATTTAGGTCAGATGTTTTTTAAAAAAATAAACCAATACATATTATGTTTACATATATAGTTTTCAATTACTTGTATAAAACAACTCTTGTCATATATATATATACTTTATCGTGTCGTTTATGATTTATTTCTATATATTTTTTAAATTCCATTTGATTAGTTCTAAAATTAATTTACATTTGCACGCCCAAATAGGGGATAAAATAATTATTAAGAAAGTATATGCCTACAATATCACAGTTGGTTCGAAAAGGAAGATCTAAGATTACTAAGAAAAGTAAATCTGCTGCCTTGGTTTCATGTCCTCAAAAAAGAGGGGTTTGCACAAGAGTATATACTACTACTCCTAAGAAACCTAATTCTGCTATGAGAAAAGTTGCAAGGGTTAGATTAACCAATGGAACGGAAATCAATGCATACATTCCTGGAGAAGGTCACAACCTTCAAGAGCATTCAATTGTATTGGTTAGAGGAGGTAGAGTTAAAGATTTACCTGGTGTTAGATACCATATTGTTAGAGGAGCATTGGATACTGCTGGTGTTGAAGGAAGATTGCAAAGAAGATCTAAGTATGGCGCAAAGCGTCCTAAAAAATAAATTTAATTGATGACGTTCAAATTTAATTTTGAACCTCTCTAAAACTAAAATAAATGAGAAAAAGTAAGGCAAAGAAAAGACCGTTATTACCTGATTCAAGGTTTAATGATCAATTAGTTACTAGATTTGTCAATAACCTAATGTGGAGTGGTAAAAAATCCACAGCTTTTGCACTTTTTTATGATGCTATCGATATCATTGAAGAAAAAAAGCAAAATGAAGAAAAAACTTCCCTTCAAGTTTGGAAAGATGGTTTGTCGAATGTTATGCCCCACGTTGAAGTAAGAAGTAGACGTGTTGGTGGTGCTACCTTCCAAATTCCAATGCCAATTAGACCAGATAGAAAAATTTCCATGGCTATGAAATGGTTAATTACTGCTGCAAGAAAACGAAATGAAAAGTCAATGGCTTTAAAATTAGCTTCTGAAATTCTAGCAGCTGAAAAAGAAGAAGGAGCTGCTGTAAAAAAGAGAACCGATGTTCATAAAATGGCTGAAGCCAATAAAGCATTTTCACACTTTAGATTTTAATATACAATGGCTAGAGATTTAAAATTCACTCGTAATATTGGTATTGCTGCTCACATTGATGCAGGAAAAACTACTACAACTGAACGTATATTGTTTTACACGGGAGTTAGTCATAAAATCGGCGAGGTTCATGATGGTGCTGCCACTATGGATTGGATGGAGCAAGAACAAGAAAGAGGAATTACCATTACATCTGCAGCTACAACCTGTACTTGGAATTTTCCAACTAATCATGGAGAGAAAAATGATGAGTCTAAACCTTATCACTTTAATATTATAGACACACCGGGTCACGTTGATTTTACTGTTGAGGTTAATAGATCTTTAAGAGTTTTAGATGGCTTAGTTTTCTTATTTAGTGCTGTTGATGGTGTTGAGCCACAATCTGAAACTAATTGGAGACTGGCAGATAATTATAAGGTTCCAAGAATAGGCTTTGTAAATAAGATGGATAGACAAGGTGCAAACTTTATAAATGTTTGTAACCAAATTAAGTCCATGCTAAAATCTAATGCTGTCCCAATAGTTTTACCAATTGGTGATGAGGATAATTTTAAAGGAATTGTTGATTTAGTTAGAAATCAAGCAATTGTATGGCATGAAGACAATATGGGTGCAACTTTTGATATTGTTGACATTCCTGCAGATATGAAAGAGGAAGTTCATGAGTATAGAGCTAATTTGATTGAAGCTGTTGCGGAATATGATGATGCTTTACTTGAAAAATTCTTTGAAGATCCTGATTCTATTTCTGAAGATGAAGTTCATGAAGCATTGAGAAAAGCTACTCAAGACATGAGTATTATTCCAATGATTTGTGGTTCGGCTTTTAAAAATAAAGGGGTTCAATTTCTTTTAGATGGTGTTTGTAGATACTTACCTTCTCCTTTGGATAAGGAAGCTATTATTGGAATTGATCCTAAAACAGATTTAGAAATTGAAAGAAAACCTAATGTTTCTGAACCATTTGCTGCTTTAGCTTTTAAAATTGCTACTGATCCGTTTGTAGGTAGATTGGCTTTTTTTAGAGTTTACTCTGGAAGATTAGATGCTGGTTCTTACATACTAAATAATAGATCTGGAAATAAAGAAAGAATTTCTAGAATTTTCCAAATGCATGCCGATAAGCAAAATTCCGTTCCTTTTATTGAAGCGGGTGATATTGGTGCTGCTGTTGGATTTAAAGATATTAAGACTGGAGATACATTAACTTCTGAAAAGCATCCTATTGTTTTAGAAAGTATGAATTTTCCTGATCCAGTAATTGGTATTGCAGTTGAGCCTAAAACGAAAGCAGATGTAGACAAATTAGGAATGGCGCTTGGTAAATTAGCTGAAGAGGATCCTACTTTTCAAGTTAAAACAGATGAGGCTTCTGGGCAAACAATTATTTCTGGTATGGGTGAACTTCACTTAGATATTCTTGTTGATAGATTAAGAAGAGAATTTAAAGTTGAAGTAAATCAAGGTCAACCACAAGTTGAATATAAAGAGGCTATTACGGCAATTGCTGATCATCGTGAAATTTATAAAAAACAATCAGGTGGTAGAGGGAAATTTGCTGATATTTCCTTTACTATGGAGCCTGCTGAAGAAGGTAAAACTGGTTTAGAGTTTGTTAATAAGATAAAGGGTGGTAATGTTCCTAGAGAATTTATTCCATCTATAGAGAAAGGTTTTAAAGAGGCTATGAAAAATGGTCCTTTAGCTGGTTTTGAAATGGATGCGATGAAAGTTACCTTAAATGATGGTTCTTTTCATGCAGTCGATTCAGATTCTATTTCTTTTGAACTTGCTGCTAAGATTGGATATAAGAAAGCTGCAAAGATGGCTAAGTCTGTTATAATGGAACCAATAATGAAATTAGAAGTTTTAACTCCGGAAGAAAATATGGGTGATGTAGTTGGTGACCTTAATAGAAGAAGAGGATTAGTAAATAATATGGATGATAGAGCTGGTGCTAAAGTTGTAAAAGGTTTAGTCCCATTATCAGAAATGTTTGGTTATGTAACATCACTTAGAACTTTAAGTTCAGGTAGAGCTACATCAACTATGGAATTTGATCACTATGCTGCAACACCTAAAAATGTTTCAGATGAGGTGATAGCATCAATAAACGGGACAAAAGATTAATACCAATAAAATGAGTCAAAAAATTAGAATAAAATTAAAATCTTACGACTTCAATTTGGTTGATAAGTCTGCAGAGAAAATTGTTAAGACTGTCAAAGCAACTGGGGCGATAATTACAGGACCTATTCCTTTACCAACACACAAGAAGATATTTACTGTGTTGAGATCTCCTCACGTTAACAAAAAATCAAGAGAACAATTTCAATTATCTTCTTATAAAAGATTATTGGATATATACAGTTCTTCATCAAAAACAATTGACGCTTTAATGAAGCTTGAACTGCCTAGTGGAGTTGAAGTTGAAATTAAAGTATAATTAATTTAAAATTAGAAAATAATGTCTGGGTTGATCGGAAAAAAAATAGGTATGACAAGCATTTATGATGAAAATGGTAAAAATTTACCATGTACAGTCATTCAAGCAGGTCCTTGTGTTGTTACTCAGATTAAATCTGATGAGGTTGACGGTTATAGTGCAATTCAATTAGGTTTTAATGATAAAAACGAAAAACACACGACTAATGCTGAAGCAGGTCATTTTAAAAAATCAAAAACTTCTGCTAAATATAAATTAGTTGAATTTCAAAATTTTAAACAAGATGTGAATCTTGGTGATTCAATTTCAGTTGAACACTTTACAGAAGGTGAGTTTGTTGATGTTTCTGGAACTTCAAAAGGAAAAGGTTTTCAGGGGGTTGTTAAAAGACATGGTTTTGCTGGAGTTGGGCAAGCTACTCATGGTCAGCACAATAGATTAAGAGCACCTGGTTCTATTGGTGCTGCTTCTTATCCTGCAAGAGTATTTAAGGGAATGAGAATGGCTGGAAGAATGGGTAACGAAACAATTACTGTTCAAAATCTTAAGGTTATTAAAGTTGTTGCTGAAAAAAACATACTTGTTGTAAAAGGTTGTGTTCCTGGACACAAAAACTCATACGTAATAATTAGAAAATAATGAAAGTATCTGTTTTAAACATAAAAGGAAAGGATACAGGAAGATCGGTAGAACTTTCTAAGTCTATTTTTGAAGTTACACCTAATGATCATTCTATTTATCTTGATGTAAAAAGATTTTTAGCAAATAATCGTCAGGGAACTAATAAAACTAAAGAGAGAGCTGAGATTACTGGAAGTACTAGAAAAATTAAAAAACAAAAGGGTACAGGAACTGCAAGAGCAGGTAGTATTAAGAATCCTCTTTTTAGAGGTGGTGGTACTATATTTGGCCCTAGAGTAAGATCTTATTCTCAAAAACTCAACAAAAACGTTAAGCGTTTAGCTAGAAGATCAGCTCTTAGTTTAAAATTAAAAGCGAAAGCTGTTTCTGTTATTGAAGATTTTGATTTTGAATCACCTAAAACTAAGTCATTTACAGATATTATTAATGCTTTAGATCTTCAGGGTAAAAAGTCTCTTTTTATCTTGGGTGGGATTAATAAAAATGTATATTTGTCCGCACGTAATTTAGAGCGTAGTAAAGTTATAACTAACTCAGAAATAAGTACTTACGGCATAATGAATGCTCAACATTTGATTTTTTTGGAGAGCTCATTAGAACAAATTGAATCAAATTTAAGTTAATATGGATATTTTACTTAAGCCAGTTATAACAGAAAAAGCTACTGCTGATAGTGAGCTTAAAAATAGATTTACTTTTTTAGTAAATACTAATGCTAATAAAGTTCAAATTAAAAAAGCTGTAGAAAGCACTTATGGTGTTTCTGTTGATAAGGTTAGAACCATGAGATATGGTGCAGAAAGAAGAACTAGATACACTAAAACTGGAATTCAAAGAGGAAAATCTGTGACTACCAAAAAAGCGATAGTTCAGATTTCAGAGGGGGATACAATCGATTTTTATAATAAACTTTAAAATATATACAATGTCAGTTAAAGCACTAAAACCTATCACACCTGGACAAAGAGGAAGAGTTGTCAATGGTTTTGATGCCATTACAACAGATAAGCCTGAAAAGAGTTTACTTTCTTCAAAGAAAAGATCTGGTGGTAGAAATAGTCAAGGTAAAATGACTATGAAATTTATTGGTGGTGGACATAAAAAAAGATATAGAATAATTGATTTTAAAAGAGATAGACATGATGATGTTTCTGAAGTAATGTCTATTGAATATGATCCGAATAGAACGGCTTTTATTGCCCTTACTAAATTTGAAGACAATGAGAAGCGTTACATTATTGCTTTGAAAGGATTGAAAGTTGGACAAAAAATTGTTTCTGGTTCTAAGAAATCTCCAGATATTGGTAATTGTTTGCCTTTGTCTGATATTCCTTTAGGAACAATAATTTCTTCAATAGAAATGCAACCTGGTAAAGGTGCTGCTATTGCAAGAAGCGCAGGTTCTTTTGCTCAGTTAATGGCAAGGGACGGTAAATTTGCAACTCTTAAGATGCCATCTGGTGAAATTAGATTGATTTTATCAGTTTGCTATGCTACAATTGGTTCTGTATCTAATTCAGATCACCAATTAACTGTTCATGGTAAGGCTGGTTCTAAACGTTGGCTAGGTAGAAGACCTAGAACACGTCCTGTCGCAATGAATCCTGTTGATCATCCTATGGGTGGTGGTGAAGGTCGTGCATCTGGTGGGCATCCTAGATCTAAGAAAGGTATTCCTGCTAAAGGATATAAAACACGTGATAAGAAGAAAGCGAGTAACAAATATATAATTGAAAGAAAAAAGAAGTAAATAAATGGCACGTTCACTAAAAAAAGGACCTTACGTTCATTACAGTTTAATTAAAAAAGTTCAAACGAATTTGGACTCCAAAAAAAAGGCTGTTATTAAAACTTGGTCGAGAGCTTCAATGATAATTCCAGATTTTGTCGGACAAACTATAGCCGTTCATAATGGACGTCAGTTTGTTCCGGTTTATATAACTGAAAACATGGTAGGTCATAAATTAGGAGAATTTTCTCCAACACGCTCATTCCGTGGTCATGCTGGTGCGAAAAATAAAGGAAGAAAATAATTTAATTTGCAATGGGATTAAGAAAAAGACAAAGTGCCGAAAAAATTAAGGAAGCTAAAAAAAGCATTGCTTTTGCTAAACTTAATAATTGCCCAACATCTCCTCGTAAAATGAGAATTGTTGCTGACTCAGTTAGGGGCAAGAAAGTGGATATGGCTTTAACTATATTAAAGTTCAGCCAGAAAGAAGCTTCAGGAAAACTTGAAAAGCTTTTAATATCTGCAATTTCTAATTGGCAATCAAAAAATGGGGATGCTGATGTAGAGCAAGCTAATTTATTTGTAAAAGAAATCAGAGTTGATGGAGGAAGTATGCTAAAAAGACTTAGACCTGCTCCTCAAGGAAGAGCACATAGAATAAGAAAACGTTCAAATCACGTAACCTTAGTATTAGAATCACAAACAATAGATAGTTAATATGGGACAAAAAACAAATCCAGTAGGGATTAGATTAGGTATTATTAGAGGTTGGGAATCTAATTGGTATGGTGGAAGAGACTATGGTGATAAGTTAGCTGAAGACTACAAACTAAGAAAATATATTTTTGCGCGTTTAGCAAAAGCTAGTGTTTCTAGAGTAATTATTGAGAGAACATTAAAATTAGTTACTCTTACAATTACAACAGCAAGACCGGGAATTATTATTGGAAAAGCTGGACAGGAAGTTGATAAGTTAAAAGAAGAATTAAAGAAATTGTCTGGTAAAGAAGTTCAATTAAATATTATTGAAATTAAAAGACCTGAACTTGAAGCTCAGTTAGTTGGTTCAAGTATCGCTAGACAAATTGAAAGTAGAATTTCATATAGAAGAGCTATTAAAATGGCAATCACTGCTTCAATGAGAATGAATGCAGAAGGAATAAAAATTCAAATATCTGGTCGTTTAAATGGAGCTGAAATGGCGAGATCAGAGATGTATAAAGAAGGAAGAATTCCATTATCAACCTTTAGAGCTGATATTGATTATGCTTTAGTTGAAGCGCAAACTACTTATGGAAAACTAGGTATCAAAGTTTGGATTATGAAAGGTGAAGTTTATGGAAAACGTGAATTATCTCCACTTGTAGGAATGAGTTTAAGCTCTCCTAAATCTCAAGGAGGAGGTCCATCAAAAGGAAGAAATCAACAAAGAAGAAGATAATTAAATATATATTTTAGATGTTATCACCGAAAAAAACAAAATTTAGGAAAATGCAGACAGGCCGTATGAAAGGTCTTTCACAGAGAGGAAATATCCTATCTAACGGAATGTTTGGAATTAAGTCTTTAGACTCTAGTTTTTTAACATCAAGACAAATAGAAGCGGCTCGTGTTGCAGCAACAAGGTACATGAAGCGAGAAGGTCAGTTATGGATTAAGATTTTTCCGGATAAGCCAATTACTAAAAAGCCATTAGAAGTTAGGATGGGTAAAGGTAAGGGTGCTCCAGAATATTTTGTAGCTGTTGTTAAGCCAGGTAGAATTATGTTTGAAGTTGCTGGTGTACCAATAGAAATAGCAAAAGAAGCTTTGAGACTTGCAGCTCAGAAACTTCCAGTTCAAACTAGGTTTATCATTGCAAGAGATTTTGAAGCATAAATTTATATAATGAAACAAAAAGAAGTAAAAGAATTATCGATTGAAGAATTAGGCGAAAAATTGCAGTCTTTTAAGAAAGAATTGTCAGAAATGAAAATGACACATGCTATTTCACCTATTGAGAACCCTATGCAAATCAAAAATTTAAGAAAAACTGTTGCAAGGATAAATACTGAATTAACCTTAAGGTCTATTCAAGAATAATATTATTTATTAATGGAAACAAGAAATTTAAGAACAGAAAGAATAGGAATTGTTACTAGCAATAAAATGGAAAAATCTATTGTAGTTGCTGAAGTTAACAAAGTAAAGCATCCCATGTATGGTAAAATCGTTTTAAAGACCAAAAAATATGTTGCGCATGATCAAGAAAACGAATGCAATATTGGAGATACAGTTAAAATAATGGAAACAAGACCTTTGAGCAAATCAAAATGCTGGAGACTTGTTCAAATTTTAGAAAGAGCTAAATAATTATGTTACAACAAGAATCAAGATTATCAGTAGCGGATAACACAGGGGCAAAAGAAGTGTTAACTATAAGAGTATTAGGTGGAACTAAAAGAAGATATGCTTCTGTTGGTGACAAAATAGTTGTTACGGTTAAGCATTCTACTCCAAATGGTACTGTTAAAAAAGGACAAGTTTCTACTGCCGTAGTAGTTAGAACTAAAAAAGAAGTTAGAAGAAAAGACGGCTCATACATTAGATTTGATGATAATGCATGTGTTTTGTTAGATGCAGCTGGAGAAATGAGAGGGACAAGAGTTTTTGGTCCTGTTGCTAGAGAATTAAGAGATAAAAAATTCATGAAAATTGTTTCACTAGCACCTGAAGTTTTATAATTTACAATTATGACTAAAATTAAAATAAAAACAGGAGATCAAGTAAAAGTTTTAGCTGGAGATCATAAAGGATCTGAAGGTAAAGTTGTTAAACTATTTAGATCTAAAAGATTAGCAATTGTGGAAGGAGTTAATTTGGTTAAAAAACACAATAAGCCTAGTTCTGAAAACCCTAAAGGGGGTATAATAGAGAAAGAAGCTCCATTACATATTTCTAACCTATCGTTGTTAACATCAAAAGGTGAAACAACAAGAGTTGGATTTAAAATAATTGATGGTAAAAAAAGTAGAATAGCATTAAAATCCGATGAAATAATTTAATTATGAGTTACCAGCCTAGATTAAAAAAAGAGTTTAACGAAAGAATTGTGCCTGCTTTAAAGGAGGAGTATTCTTACAAGAACGTTATGATGGTTCCTAAGCTTAAGAAAATTGTGATTAGCAAAGGAGTTGGAGGAGCTGTTGCTGATAAAAAGTTAATAGATCATGCCATTGAAGAATTATCAACTATTTCAGGTCAGAAAGCTATTCATACAATGTCTAAAAAAGATGTTGCTAATTTTAAATTAAGAAAAGGTGTTCCTATTGGAGCTAAGGTTACTCTTAGATCTGAAAGAATGTATGAATTTTTAGATAGACTAATTACATCAGCTCTGCCAAGAGTTCGTGATTTTCAAGGAATTAAAGCTTCTGGTTTTGATGGAAGAGGAAATTATAACTTGGGAGTTACTGAGCAAATTATATTTCCAGAAATTGATATTGATAAGGTAAATAAAATATCAGGAATGGATATAACATTTGTAACAAGTGCAAATACTGATAAGGAAGCTAAATCGTTATTAACTGAGTTAGGTTTACCATTTAAAAAGAATTAATATGGCTAAAGAATCAATGAAGGCCCGTGAGGTCAAAAGAGCAAAATTATGCGCTAAGTATGCAGACAAAAGAAAGGCTTTAAAAAAAGCTGGTGATTACGAAGCGTTACAAAAGCTTCCTAAAAACTCATCTCCTGTAAGAGCTCATAACAGATGTAAATTAACAGGAAGACCAAAGGGATATATAAGACAATTTGGTATTTCTAGGGTAATGTTTAGAGAAATGGCTAATCAAGGTTTAATACCAGGAGTTAGAAAAGCTAGCTGGTAATTTAATTAAAAATATATAATGAATACAGATCCAATTGCAGATTATTTAACAAGAATTAGAAACGCTAATAGTGCTGGTCACAAGGTTGTTGTAATTCCGTCATCTAATGTTAAAAAAGAAATGACTAAAATTCTTTTTGACCAGGGATATATCTTAAGCTATAAGTTTGAGGAAGATTCAGTACAAGGAACAATCAAAATTGCTCTTAAGTACGATTCTTTCACAAAAGATCCTGTGATTAAAAAACTAGATAGAATTAGTAAACCAGGTTTAAGAAAATATTCTAGATCTGAAAGTTTACCTAGAGTTTTAAACGGTTTAGGAATTGCTATAGTTTCAACTTCTAAAGGACTTATGACTGGTAAAAAAGCAAAACAATCTAATATTGGCGGAGAAATTCTCTGTTATGTGCATTAAAAAAGAATTTAAAAATGTCTAGAATAGGTAAAAACCCAATATCAATCCCAGAAGGAGTTTCAGTTGAAATTCAATCTAATGTTGTAGTAGTTAAAGGTAAGCTAGGTGAATTATCTCAATCTTTTGATACTGTTACGGTTGAAAAAATTGAAAACACTTTAGTGGTTTCAAGATCGTCTGATTCTAAACCAATGAAAGCAAAACACGGTTTATATCGTTCTTTGTTTTCAAACATGATTCAAGGAGTAAATACTGGTTGGACTAAAGACCTAGAATTAGTTGGGGTTGGATACAGAGCATCTAATGAAGGTCAAAAACTAGAGTTAGCATTAGGTTTTTCTCATAATATTGTATTTATGATACCTAGTGAAGTTAAAGTAGAGGCTATTGCTGAAAAGGGTAAGAACCCTATTATAAAGTTAAATTCTTTTGACAAGCAATTAATTGGCTCTATTGCGGCAAAAATTAGAGGTTTTAGAAAGCCGGAGCCATATAAAGGTAAAGGTGTTAGATATGTTGGAGAAGAAATTCGTAGAAAAGCAGGTAAATCTGCATAAATAAAACAAAATGAGTTTATCAAAAGTAAATAAGAGAAATAAAATTAAAAGAAGAATCAGAAAACACGTTCTTGGAATTGAAGGTCGCCCAAGATTGTCTGTCTTTAGAAGTAATAAAGAAATTTATGCTCAACTAGTAGATGATGTTTCTGGTAAAACACTAGTTTCAGCTTCATCTAGAGATAAAGATGTTGCCGACAATTCTAAAACAAGAATTGAGTTATCAAAATTAGTTGGTGCTTCTATTGGTAAAAAGGCAGTTGATGCTGGTATAGATAAAATTGGTTTCGATAGAAGTGGTTATTTATATCATGGAAGAGTAAAATCATTAGCAGAAGGTGCTAGAGAAGCAGGACTTAAATTTTAATTATGAAGAACAATAGAAATGAGTTTGTTAAACCTGGAGGACTAGATTTAAAAGATAAATTAGTTAGTATCCAAAGAGTAACAAAAGTTACAAAAGGTGGTAGAGCTTTTGGTTTTACTGCTATAGTAATAGTTGGTGATGAAAATGGTACTGTTGGACATGGTTTAGGTAAATCTAAAGATGTTGCTACATCGATTGCTAAAGCTGTTGAAGACGCTAAAAAGAATTTAGTTAAAATTCCATTATACAAAGGAACTCTTCCTCATGAACAAAAAGGAAAGCACGGTGGAGCTAAGGTATTTATGAAACCTGCATCTCAAGGTACAGGAGTTATAGCAGGTGGAGCAGTTAGAGCTGTATTAGAGTCTTTGGGTGTTCAAGATGTTTTATCAAAATCTCAAGGATCTTCAAATCCTCATAATGTTGTTAAAGCTACTTTTGACGCATTATTAAGGTTAAGAAATGCTAACACGGTAGCTAGTGAAAGAGGAATAACATTAGAAAAAGTTTTTAACGGATAACATAATGGCACTAATTAAAATAAAAAAAGTCAGAAGCGAAATTAAAAGACCTGCAAATCAAAAGAAAACTCTTTTGGCATTAGGTTTGAAAAAGATAGGACAGGTAGTAGAACATCAAGACACACCTAGTATCGTCGGAATGATTAATAAAGTAAAACATTTAGTTACTGTTATTAAATAAATATAAATATGAATTTAAGTAATTTAAAACCTAAAGAAGGATCTATTCATAATTCTAAAAAAAGAATTGGTAGAGGACAAGGCTCTGGTAAAGGTGGCACAGCTACAAGAGGTCACAATGGACAGAAATCTCGTTCTGGATATTCTAAAAAACTAGGATTTGAGGGTGGGCAAATGCCACTTCAAAGAAGAGTTCCGAAATTTGGTTTTACAAATATTAATAGAATTGAATATCAACCTGTGAATTTAGATACTATTCAATCCTTAATTGATAATAAAAAGGTTAAAGGTTCTATGGATGTTCAATCGTTTATAGATAATGGTTTAACCAAAAAGAAAGATTTAGTTAAAATATTAGCAACTGGTAAAATTAATTCTCCAATTAAAATAACCGCTCATAAATTTTCAGCTTCTGCAAAAGCAGCAATTGAAAAGAGTGGAGGAGAAGCTATAACATTATAATTTTATGTCTAAGTTTATTGAAACATTAAAGAATATCTGGAATATTGAAGAGCTAAGAAATAGAATTTTTTTAACTCTTTTCTTTCTTGCTATATACCGTCTTGGAGCACAAGTGGTTCTTCCTGGTATTGATTCTGTTCAATTAGCTGAGTTATCAAATAGAACTCAAGGAGGTGGTCTTTTAGGGATTTTAAATGCATTTACTGGAGGAGCCTTTGCTAATGCTTCAGTTTTTGCATTAGGAATAATGCCTTATATTTCTGCTTCTATTGTTGTTCAGTTAATGGGGATAGCTATTCCTTATCTACAAAAACTTCAAAAAGAAGGTGAAAGTGGAAGAAAAACAATTAATCAAATAACAAGATGGTTAACTATTCTTATATGCGTAGTTCAAGCTCCTGCTTATTTATATAGTTTAGGTGCTTTGGGGGTTCCTGATAGTGCTTTTATAATGGGTAAAGGTTTCGGTTTTATCGCTCCATCTGTAATCATTTTAGTTACAGGTTGTATTTTTGCTATGTGGTTAGGTGAGAAAATTACTGACAGAGGAATTGGAAATGGAATTTCTTTATTAATTACTGTTGGTATTATTGCGTCTCTTCCTGGTTCTTTTGCTCAAGAGTTTGCTTCAAGAGTAACAGAGAGTAATGGCGGAATGATACTAATATTAATGGAACTAGTTATTTGGGTTGTAGTTATTGCTCTTTCAGTATTATTAGTTCTTGCTGTGAGGCAAATTCCAGTTCAATACGCTAGAAGAACTGCTTCAGGTGGTTTTGATAAAAATCAAGCTGGTACAAGACAATATATTCCTTTAAGATTAAATGCTTCAGGTGTAATGCCAATTATTTTTGCTCAAGCAATTATGTTTGCACCAGCATACCTTGGTCAGTTAATGGGTAGTGATTCAAATATTGGCCAATGGATGCAAGCTTCTTTTTCTGATATGTTTGGACTTTGGTATAATATATTATTTGGATTTTTAATAATTGTGTTTACTTACTTTTATACGGCTATTACTGTTCCAACAAATAAAATGTCAGATGATTTGAAAAGAAGTGGAGGTTTTGTTCCAGGAATAAGGCCTGGAAGTGAAACTGCAGAGTTTTTAGATAAAATTATGTCTTTAATTACTTTTCCAGGTTCGATATTTTTAGCTGCACTTTCAGTTTTACCTGCAATTGTAGTGCAAATTATAGGTATGCAACAAGGCTGGGCATTATTTTATGGAGGTACTTCTCTTTTAATAATGGTTGGAGTAGCAATTGACACAATACAACAAATTAATGCCTATTTATTAAATAGACATTATGATGGGCTAATGAAAACTGGTAAAAAAAGAAAATTAGTATAATATGGCAAAACAAGCAGCTATAGAACAAGACGGAACTATTATTGAAGCTCTATCTAATGCAATGTTTAGAGTAGAACTTCAAAATGGTCATGTTGTAACTGCTCATATCTCAGGAAAAATGAGAATGCATTATATTAAATTATTACCAGGTGATAAAGTTAAATTAGAAATGAGTCCATACGATTTGACAAAAGCAAGAATAACTTATAGACATTAAAAATATGAAAGTTAGAGCATCTGTAAAAAAAAGAAGTCCCGAATGTAAAATAGTAAGACGAAAGGGTACTCTTTATGTAATTAACAAAAAGAATCCTAGATTCAAACAAAGACAAGGATAAATTATGGCAAGAATTTCAGGGGTAGATATACCTAAACAAAAAAGAGGCGTAATTTCTTTAACCTATATTTTCGGAATAGGAAAAACACGTGCAAAAAAAATATTGGAACTAGCTAAAGTTAGTGAAAATAAAAAAGTTTCTGACTGGAACGATGATGATACAGCTAAGATAAGAGAGGCTGTAGGTAGTTTTAAAATTGAAGGCGAGTTAAGGTCGGAAAATCAATTAAACATCAAAAGATTGATGGATATTGGTTGTTATAGAGGAATTAGACATAGGTCAGGATTACCGCTTAGAGGACAAAGAACTAAAAACAATTCTAGAACAAGAAAAGGTAAAAGAAAAACTGTTGCTAACAAGAAAAAAGTAACTAAATAATATATAGTATGGCTAAAGCAGTATCTAAAAAAAGAAAAGTACTTATTGATTCTTATGGTGAAGTTCATATTAACGCTTCATTTAACAATATAATAATTTCACTTACCAATAAAAAAGGTGAAGTTATTTCTTGGTCATCGGCCGGGAAGATGGGATTTAGAGGTTCAAAAAAAAATACACCTTATGCAGCTCAATTAGCTGCAGAAGAAGCTGTAAAAGTTGCTCATGATGCAGGAATGCGAAAGGCAAAAGTTTATGTTAAAGGTCCTGGTAACGGAAGAGAGTCTGCTATTAGAACTATTCATAATAATGGAGTTGAAGTTACTGAAATATTCGATGTAACTCCAATGCCTCATAACGGATGTAGACCACCTAAAAGAAGAAGAGTTTAATTAATATAATTTTTGTCGAAGGACAGACCTTAATTCACAAAAATTTAATAAAAAATATAATTATGGCAAGATATACCGGTCCAAAAACCAAAATAGCTAGAAAATTTGGTGAAGCAATCTTCGGAGAAGATAAATCTTTTGAAAAGAAAAATTATCCTCCTGGACAGCATGGAAATAATAAAAGAAGAGGGAAAAAATCTGAGTATGCTATTCAGCTTATGGAAAAGCAAAAGGCAAAATATACATATGGAATCCTTGAGCGTCAATTCAGAAATTTATTTAAAAAAGCTAATCAAAGTAAAGGTGTTACTGGTGAAGTTTTGTTACAATTGTGTGAATCTCGTTTAGATAATATAGTTTATAGAATGGGAATTGCCTCATCAAGAAGTGCGGCAAGACAATTAGTGAGTCATAGACATATCACTGTTAATGGTGAATTATGTAATATTCCATCTAGAATTATTAAAGCAGGTGAAGTAATAGGTGTTCGTGAAAAATCTAAAACTATTTCATCAATTGAAAGCTCATTATCCAATAGTTCTACTGTTTTCGAGTGGATGTCTTGGAATAGTGATAGAATGGAAGGTGTATTTGTTTCTATTCCTGAGAGACAAAATATTCCGGAAAACATTAAAGAACAATTAATCGTCGAATTATATTCGAAATAAAAAAAAAAGTAATTATGGCAGTATTTAATTTTCAAAAACCAGACAAAGTAATAATGATAGATTCTTCTGAATTCGAAGGTAAATTCGAATTTAGACCTCTTGAACCAGGCTATGGTTTAACTGTAGGTAATGCTTTAAGAAGAGTGTTATTGTCTTCTTTAGAAGGGTTTGCTTTTACATCTGTAAGAATAGATAGTATAGTACATGAATTTTCGTCTCTTCCTGGTATCGTTGAAGATGTAACCGAGATCGTTTTGAACTTAAAACAAGTTTGTCTTAAAAGACAAATTGACTCTATAGATAATGAAAATGTTACAGTTTCTATTTTAGGTCAGGAGCAAATTTTAGCAGGAGATTTACAAAAATTTATATCTGGATTTCAAGTTTTAAACCCAGATTTAGTTATTTGTAATTTAGAGAAAAATATTAGCCTCAATATGGAATTAACTATTGAGAAGGGAAGAGGCTATGTTCCAGCTGAAGAAAATAAAAAATCAGGTTTTCCTATAGGAACAATATTTATTGATTCTATTTTTACACCTATCAAAAATGTAAAATATACAATTGAAAACTTTAGAGTTGAACAAAAAACTGATTATGAAAAATTAATTTTTGAAATAGTTACTGACGGTTCAATTCACCCAAAAGATGCTTTAACAGAAGGAGCTAAAACATTAATTCACCATTTTATGTTATTTTCTGATGAGCGAATTACTTTAGAAGCTGACGAAATTGCCCAAACTGAAACATATGACGAAGAGTCTTTACATATGAGACAACTTTTGAAAACTCGTTTAATAGATATGGATCTTTCAGTAAGAGCTTTAAACTGCTTAAAAGCTGCTGAAGTTGATACTTTAGGAGATTTAGTTTCTTTTAATAAAAGTGATTTAATGAAATTTAGAAATTTTGGAAAGAAATCTTTAACTGAACTAGAAGAATTAGTTATAGTTAAAGGATTAAACTTTGGTATGGATTTATCTAAATATAAATTAGATAAAGATTAATTTATAAATATGAGACACGGAAAAAAAATAGCGCATTTAGGTAGAAAAACAGCACATAGAAGTTATATGTTGGCTAATATGGCTTGTTCTTTAATTGAACATAAGTCAATTAATACGACTGTAGCAAAAGCTAAAGCTTTAAAAAAGTATATAGAACCATTAATTACAAAAGCTAAGACAGACTCTACTCACAATAGAAGAATTGTTTTTAGTTATTTAAAAAACAAAGATGCTGTTACTGAGTTGTTTAGAGATATTTCTGTTAAAATTGCTGATAGACCAGGTGGTTATACTAGAGTAATTAAATTAGGTAATAGACTGGGTGACAATGCTAGTATGGCTATGATAGAATTAGTTGATTATAACACTATTTATAATTCAAATAGTGATTCTTCAAAGAAAACAAGAAGAAGAAAAAAACCAAGTTCTAAGTCAGCTTCTGTTATTGAAGATGCTGTTATTGTAGAAGATACTATGGTGGTAGAAGAATCTGTTGTAGAAGAAAAAAATCCAGTTACTGAAACTGCTCCTCTAGTTGTGTCTAAAGAGAAAACTCCTGTTGCTGAAGAAACTAATGCTGCTGATGCATCAAATGTTGAAAATAATGAATCTAAACCTTCTATTACTTAAGATAATTAATCAGATTCATCGAAATATTAAATTTTTTATAAATTTCATCAATTTAAGGGGTAAACACAATGTTTATCCTTTTTTTTGTATTAATTTTGAATTAAAATGAATCAATATTTTACTCGTAACAAAGCACTTATTCTTTTACAAGACGGCACTATATTTTATGGTAAATCTTTAGGAGTCAAAGGGGATGCTTATGGTGAACTTTGCTTTAATACTGGAATGACTGGTTATCAAGAAATTTTTACTGATCCTTCTTATTATGGGCAATTGTTAGTTACAACCAACGCTCATATCGGTAATTATGGAGTTACAAACGAAGAAACTGAATCAGATAGCCCGAAAATTTCAGGTTTGATATGTAAAAATTTTAATGAAAATTTTTCTAGGCCAGCAGCTAATGATTCACTTCAAAACCTTTTTACTAAGCATAGTATTGTGGCTATTTCTGATGTAGATACTAGAGCTCTTGTCTCTTATATTAGAGATAATGGAGCTATGAATGCTGTAATTTCAACTGACGTTGATTCGATTGATAAATTAAAAAAGAATCTTCAAAACTCGCCATGTATGGAAGGTTTGGATTTAGCTTCTAAAGTTTCAACTAAAGAATCATTTTATTATGGCGATCCAAACTCTAAAATTAAAATTGCTGCTTTAGATTTAGGTATTAAAAAAAATATTTTAAGAAATTTATCTAATAGAGACACATACATTAAAGTATTTCCATACAACTCTACTTTTAAAGAAATGAGTGATTGGAATCCTGATGGATACTTTATTTCAAATGGTCCTGGAGACCCAGAGCCTTTAAAAGAAGCTATTGAATTAGCGAAAGCAATTTTAAAAACTAAATCACCCCTTTTTGGAATTTGCTTAGGTCATCAAGTAATTGCAATAGCTAATGGTATATCAACTTATAAAATGCATAATGGTCATAGAGGAATAAACCATCCTGTACTAAATTTAAATACTGGAAAAGGTGAGATAACATCTCAAAATCATGGTTTTGCAATTAATAGACAAGAAACTGAATTAAATGATAATGTTGAAATAACACATGTTCATTTGAATGACAATACTATTGCAGGAATTAGAATAATCAACAATAATTGTTTTTCAGTTCAATATCACCCAGAAGCAAGTCCTGGTCCACATGATTCAAATTATCTTTTTGATCAATTCATTGAACTAATTAAATCTAATAAATAAATATGAGTAAAATCACAAATATTCATGCTAGACAAATTTTTGATTCTAGAGGGAATCCTACTGTTGAAGTAGATGTGTTAACCGAAAACGGGTTTCTTGGAAGAGCTGCAGTTCCATCAGGGGCTTCTACTGGTGAGCATGAAGCGGTAGAGCTTAGAGATGGTGGATCTAGTTACATGGGTAAAGGTGTTTTAAATGCTGTTTCAAACGTAAATAATATTATTTCAAAAGAAGTTATTGGTCAGTCAGTTTACGATCAAAAAATAATAGATGACTTAATGATTAAAATTGATGGCACTCCTAACAAAGCTAAATTAGGAGCTAATGCTATTTTAGGAGTTTCTTTGGCAGTTGCTAAAGCTGCTAGTAAAGAGAAAGGTGTTCCACTTTATTCTTATATTTCCGAAGGAAAAGCAAAAACTCTTCCAGTTCCAATGATGAATATCATAAATGGAGGATCTCATTCAGATGCTCCAATAGCTTTTCAAGAATTTATGATTATACCTGTTTTAGCAGAGTCTTTTACTCATGCAATGCAAATTGGTACTGAGATTTTTCATAATCTAAAAAAGATTTTATCTGACAGGGGACTGACTACATCGGTTGGTGATGAAGGAGGTTTTGCTCCTAAGCTTGATGGAACAGAGGATGCATTAAATACAATTATTCAAGCAATTAAAAAATCTGGATATTCTCCTGGAGATCAAGTTATGATAGCCTTGGATTGTGCCTCTTCTGAATTTTATGTTGATGGAATGTATGATTATTCAAAGTTTGAAGGAAAAGACGGAAAAATTTTAAACTCTAAACAACAAGCAGAGTATTTGTCTGACTTAGCTAAGCAATTTCCTATTATTTCTATTGAAGATGGTATGGATGAAAACGACTGGGATGGTTGGAAATATTTAACTGAAATTTGTGGCGATAGAGTTCAACTTGTTGGTGATGATTTATTTGTTACAAATGTTGAAAGACTATCAAATGGAATTGAAAATAAAATTGGCAATTCTATTTTAATTAAAGTCAATCAAATTGGCACTCTTTCTGAAACTATAGATGCTGTTAATATGGCGCATAAAGCTGGGTTTACAAGTATAATGTCTCATCGCTCTGGAGAAACTGAAGACCATACAATTGCAGATCTTTCTGTAGGTCTTTCAACAGGTCAAATTAAAACCGGTTCAGCTTCAAGAAGTGATAGGATAGCAAAATACAATCAGCTGTTAAGAATAGAGGAGAATTTGGGAAAAGATGCTTACTTTCCTAGAGATAAAGCTTTTAAATTAAAATTTTCTAACTTTATAAAAAATGATAATGAATGATAAGGCAAATATTAAAGTTGGTAATGAAAATTATGAATTTGAATTAATAAAAGGATCTGAGGATGAAGTTGCTATTGATATAAGTTCACTCCGAACTAAGACAAATATAATTACAATAGATCCAGGTTTTAAAAATACGGGAGCATGTAAAAGTGCTATAACTTTTTTAGATGGAGAAAAGGGGATTTTAAGGTATAGAGGATATTCAATCGAAGAACTTGCTGAAAAAGCGAATTTTTTAGAAGTAGCGTATCTCTTGATATTTGGTGATCTTCCTAATCAAAAAAAATTAGATAAGTTCTTGTATGATATTAAAGAAAATTCTATAGTAGATGAAGATTTAAAAAAAATTTTAGAAAGTTTCCCTAAATCTGCCCACCCAATGGGAGTTCTTTCTTCCCTAACTAGCGCATTAGTTTCATTTAATCCCTCTGTTTCGGATGTAGAGTCAAAAAAAGAAATATATGATGCTATTGTGAAGCTTTTAGCAAAGCTTCCAATAATTGTTTCTTGGGTTTATAGAAAAGGAAAAGGCCTTCCTTTAGATTATGGAGATTATTCTTTAGGTTATGTTGAGAATATTACTAAGATGATGTTTAATCGACCTAATAAAGAATATATTCAAAATGATACCATTGTAAGTACAATTAACAAATTATTGATATTACATGCCGATCACGAACAAAATTGTTCAACTTCAACTGTTAGAATAGTAGGTTCATCTCATGCTGGTTTGTTTGCCTCAATTTCTGCAGGTATTTCTGCTTTGTGGGGAAGATTGCATGGTGGTGCAAATCAAGCTGTGATAGAAATGTTAGAAGCAATTGAAAAGGATGGAGGAGACACTAAAAAATTCATGGCTAAAGCGAAAGATAAAACGGATCCATTTAGATTAATGGGCTTTGGACATAGAGTTTATAAAAATTTCGATCCTAGAGCTAAAATTATAAAAGTAGCTGCTGATGAAGTTTTAAAAGAACTTGGAATATCAGATCCTATTTTAGAAATTGCTAAAGGCTTGGAAAAGGAAGCTCTTGCAGACTCTTATTTTGTAGATAGAAAACTTTATCCTAATGTAGATTTTTACTCTGGTATAATTTATAAAGCTTTAGAAATACCCAATCAAATGTTTACTGTAATGTTTGCTTTAGGTAGACTTCCTGGATGGATTTCTCAATGGAAAGAAATGCGAGAAAATAAAGAACCAATTAGTAGACCTAGACAAATTTATGTTGGAGAAAGGCATAGAGCTTTTTTAGATTTAGATTTAAGATAAAATCTTTATATGGATTTCTTAGTTAAAGATGAGACTTCAAAACTAAAATCGGTTATTATTGGTATTGCAAAAAGCTCTGGAGGTATTCCGAATTTAAAAGATTTGTATGATCCAAAATCAATTGAAAATTTAATTTCCGGAAACTATCCATTAGAAAAAGATATGATAAATGAGTTAGAAAATTTTTCTAATTTACTTATTAAGCACGGCGTTCATGTTTATAGACCTGATTTAATTAAAGATTGTAATCAGATATTTGTTCGAGATATTGGTTTTGTTATAGATAATTTTTTTTTCAAATCTAATATCTTACCTAATAGAGCTAAAGAGTTTAAAGGAGTTGAATCAATCTTAAACGATTTTTCAAATAAGGTAATTTCATTACCTGAAGACGTTCATATTGAAGGAGGAGACTTGCTTTATCATGATAATTACATTTTCGTTGGTTTTTACAATAAGAAAGATTATCCTAAATTAATTACAGCAAGAACTAATAGTAATGCATTAGAATATTTAAGAGATTTTTTTCCAAATAAAATAGTAAAAGGATTACAATTAAATAAATCTCTAAATAATCCTTTTGAAAACATCCTGCACTTAGATTGTTGTTTACAAATTGTTGGAAAAGATAAAGCTATTATATACCCAGAAGCTTTCACTAATCAAGAAGATTATAATTGGCTTGTGTCGTTTTTTGGAATGGATAATATTTTTAAGATTTCAAACAATGAAATGTATGAAATGACAAGTAATGTTCTTTCTATAGATTATAATACTGTAATTTCTCAGCCCATTTTTAAAAGACTTAATAATTGGTTAGAAAGCAAAGGTTTTTCTGTTGAGAAAGTAGATTTGAGTGAAGTTTCTAAACAAGAAGGATTGTTCAGGTGTTCTTCTTTACCTTTAATTAGAAATTAAATTATGAATAAAAATTTACATTCAGTATTGATGGTTAGGCCCTCTTGTTTTAGAGTAAACAACGAAACTTTAAAAAATAATTTTTTTCAATCTAAAATTAATGATATAAGTAATGATTCCATATTAAATCAAGCTATAATGGAGTTTGATAGTTTAGTTGAAAAAATAAAAGCATCAGGTATAAAAGTATTTGTATATCAAGATAATTTGAAACATGATACTCCAGATTCCATTTTCCCAAACAATTGGATTAGTTTTCATCAAAATAAAACTATTGCGATATATCCTATGTTTGCAAACAATCGTAGGCTTGAGAGAAATGAAGATGTGATTGTTTTTTTAGAAAAAAATAATATTGAAATCAACGAAGTTGTTGATTATAGTGAGGCTGAACATAACAATTTGTTTTTAGAGGGCACCGGAAGTATGGTCCTCGATAGAATTAATAATAAAGCCTACTGCTCTCTTTCTGAAAGAACAAATGAGAATTTAATTGATGAGTTTTGTAATGATTTTAAATTTATACCTATTATTTTTAATTCATTTCACACAGTTGACTCAAAAAGACAAGTAATTTATCATACAAATGTAATGATGTGTGTTGCGGAAAAATATGTTATAATATGTCTCGATTCAATTGATGATGTCCAAGAGAGAAAGAAGGTAATACAGAGCTTAGAAGATGATAATAAGGAACTTATTATCATCTCAGAGAATCAGTTATCCTCATTTGCAGGTAATATGATTGAATTAAAAGTGAATAATGACAGTATTATTATAATGAGTCAAAATGCTTATGAGTCGCTTGATGATGCTCAAATAAAAAAAATAAGTAAGTATTCCGAGATTATTTCATCAAGCGTAGATACTATCGAAAAGTATGGTGGAGGCAGTGTTAGATGCATGATAGCTGAAATCTTTAACTAGATAATCTATACTTAGATATTTTTTTAAAAAAATTATGATCATCTAAATCTTTAGCTTTAAGTTTCAAAAAATATTCATCTTTATATAATGAGTATAGATTAGACTCCCCCTTAAAAACTTTTAATTTATAAAATGAAATTATTAGCGCATAAGTCTCAAGCAGTACTTTAAATCTAATTATTATCCCCTTGGGTCTGATTTCTATATTACACTTGTTAAGGTTTTTATCTAAATTTAATAAGTTTTCAATCTTTTCATTACTGTAGTGAATTAACAGATTTGAAGACCCTATACCTTTCATTTTAATTCTTTCAAAAATTGTGAATTGTTTACCAACTAGTATTTCAATTTCATTTGATATTTTAGAATCGTTATATGAAATATTCCTTAGCATTTTTATATTTATTAAAAGTCTATAAAGGTATTTAAAAAAAAATATTTATTCATTTTATAAGTATATTTGCCTTAAATAATTTTAATGAATATCAATACTATATTAAAAGCAGAGTTATCGCAATTTCTTAGCTCTAAGTATAACATTGATTTTCATAATATTGAAATTCAACTTACTAGAAAAGATTTTGAAGGGGATGTTACTGTACTGATTTTCCCCTTAGTCAAATTAATTAAAAAACCGCCAACTGAAATTGGAAATGAAATAGGTATTTTTCTTGTAAATAGTTCCAAATATGTTGAAAGTTATAATTTGGTTCAAGGATTTGTAAACTTAGTTATAGATAGTAAATTTTATATTGAGTTCTTAAATGAAATAATTAAAATTGACGATTTCGGAATTCTTAATCCAACTGCTAGTGATCCGTTATATCTAGTAGAGTATGCATCTCCTAACACCAATAAACCACTTCATTTAGGACATGTAAGAAATATTTTGCTAGGTTACTCTATTTCTAAAATATTAGAAGCGTCTGGAAAGAACGTTAATAAAACACAAATAATAAATGATAGAGGAATTCATATATGTAAGTCTATTATCGCATGGTTGAAATATGGAAAAAATACTTCTCCCAAAGATACAGGTGATAAAGGCGATTTGTTTGTAGGTAAATATTATGTTCTTTTTGATAAAATATATAAAGAAGAAATTTCTGAATTAATTAAAAATGGTCAATCTAAAATTGATGCAGAAAAAAATGCTCCAATTTTTTTAGAAGCACAAAATTTATTAATTAAATGGGAAGCAGGTGATGAAAAAGTGATGAATCTTTGGCGGAAGATGAATTCTTGGGTTTATGAAGGTTTTGATAAGACTTATAGTGATTTAGGGGTTAATTTTGATTCTTATTATTACGAAAGTAAAACCTATTTACTTGGAAAAGAAATAATACAAAAAGGTTTAGATAATGATGTTTTTTTTAAAAAAGATGATGGTTCAGTTTGGATTGATTTAAGTGGAGAAGGTTTAGATGAAAAAATTCTTCTTAGATCTGACGGTACATCTGTCTATATGACTCAGGATTTAGGCACTGCTTATTTAAGGTATAAAGATTATCCAAAAATGAATGGGGTTATTTACACAGTTGGGAATGAGCAAGATTATCATTTTAAAGTATTATTTAAAATTTTAAATAAATTAGGTTTTGATTGGTCAAACCAATTACATCACTTAAGCTATGGCATGGTAGATCTTCCATCTGGTAAAATGAAAAGTAGAGAAGGTACAGTGGTAGATGCAGATGAATTAATTTTTGAAATGAAAACAAATGCAAGTTTAATCTTAAAAGAGTTAGGTAAAATTGATGAGTTTTCTGATGATGAAAAAAACGATTTAAATAGAATTATAGGTTTAGGTGCTCTTAAGTATTTTATATTAAAAGTTGATCCTAAAAAAAGAATACTATTTGACCCTAAAGAATCGATTGATTTTAATGGAAATACAGGTCCGTTTATTCAGTATACATATGCCAGAATTCAATCACTTATTAATAAAGAAGATTTTTCTAAATCACTTACTGATATTAATTTAAACATCAATAATAAAGAAAAAAATATTTTAAAGTTGTTAACTCAATACCCTTTAGCTATAAAGAATTCTGCGGATAACTTGAGTCCATCATTAATAGCTAATTATACTTATGAACTGGTTAAGTCTTTTAATTCATACTATCAGACAACTTCAATTTTAAAGGTAGATGATGATTTTATAAAAAATTTCAGACTGAACCTTTCCCTTAAAGTCGGATTAGTGATAAAATCTTCAATGTTTCTTCTTGGCATTGAGGTGCCCAATAAAATGTAATTTGATTTTTTTTATTAATAAATAAATTCGTTTACTTTTTTAGTTCTAATATTTTCAATATCATTAGATTTGTAAGTAAATTATATCAATGTTTAACAATCTTACAGACAAACTTAATTCTGCATTAAAAATCCTTAAAGGTCATGGGAAGATTACAGAAATTAATGTTGCTGAAACTTTAAAAGAAGTAAGAAGAGCATTGCTTGAAGCGGATGTTAATTTTAAGACGGCTAAAGAGTTTACCGAGAATGTTAAAGAGAAAGCTATCGGTAAAAATGTCTTAACAACTCTTAATCCAGGTCAATTAATGATTAAGATTGTTAAAGATGAATTAACAAATTTGATGGGTGGGAATTCCGTAGGTCTTAATTTATCGAGTTCTTTAACAATTATATTAATGTCTGGTTTACAAGGCTCAGGTAAAACAACATTTAGCGGTAAGCTTGCAAAATATTTAATTAGTAAAAAATCTAAAACTCCTTTATTAGTTGCATGTGATGTTTATAGACCCGCTGCTATAGATCAATTAAAGATTTTAGGCGAGCAATTAGGAGTTGATGTTTATAGTGATGAAAATGAAAAAAATCCAATTAAAATAGCAACTGACTCTATTGCTTATGCTAATAAAAATGGAAAAAACACAGTAATTATAGATACTGCTGGTAGGTTAGCTGTAGATGAAAGAATGATGAATGAAATAAAAGGTATTCATCAGGCTGTTCGCCCAAATGAAACACTGTTTGTTGTTGACTCAATGACGGGTCAAGATGCTGTTAATACTGCCAAAGCATTTAATGATATATTAAATTTTGATGGAGTAATACTTACTAAACTTGATGGAGATACTAGGGGAGGAGCTGCACTTTCAATTAAGTCAGTAGTAAATAAACCTATAAAGTTTATTGGAACAGGTGAAAAAACGGATGCTATAGATGTGTTTCATCCTGAGAGAATGGCTGATAGAATTTTGGGAATGGGAGATATTGTATCTCTTGTTGAAAAAGCTCAAGATTTTTATGATGAAAAACAAGCACGTATTTTAAATAAAAAAATTGCAAAAAGTCAATTTGGTTTTGATGATTTTTTAGATCAAATTAAAAAAATTAAGCAAATGGGAAATCTTAAAGATATGGTTGGGATGATTCCTGGTGCTAGTAAAGCCATGGGCAATACAGAAATTGATAATGATTCTTTTAAACATATTGAAGCTTTAATTTATTCCATGACACCAAAAGAAAGATCAAATCCTAAAATCATTGATGTTAGTAGAAAAAAAAGAATTTCTAAAGGAAGTGGACTAAATATTCAGGAATTGAATAAATTAATAAAGCAATTTGAACAGATGTCTAAAATGATGAAAATGATGCAAGGAGGGGGCAATAAATTAACGCAAATGATGCAAGGAATGAAGTAAAAATATAATTATGAAGATAATAGACGGAAAAGCTGTTTCAAACTTAATTAAGGATGAAATTAAAGCGGAAGTTGAAGGCATAATTTCTAAAGGACACAAACCTCCCCATTTAGCTGCTATTTTAGTAGGAGAAGATGGTGCTAGTTTAACTTATGTAGGAAGTAAAGTTAGGTCATGCAAGCAAATTGGTTTTAATTCTACTTTAGTTAAGTTGTCAGAAGATATTCCTGAATCAGAATTACTAAAAAAAATCCAAGAACTAAACGACAATGATGATATAGATGGTTTTATTGTTCAATTACCATTACCGAGACATATCAATGAAGAAAAGGTATTATTAGCGATTGATCCCAATAAAGATGTTGATGGTTTTCATCCTACAAATTTTGGGAAAATGGCACTTAATATGAAAACATTTATTCCTGCCACACCTTATGGGATAATGGAATTATTAAAAAGATACGAGATAGACACAGTTGGTAAGCATACTGTGGTAATTGGAAGAAGTCATATAGTAGGAAGGCCAATTAGTATTTTAATGAATACTAAAGGAAGCCCTGGAGATTCAACAGTAACTGTTGTTCATAGCAGAACTATAAATATAGAGGAATTTACTAAAAATGCAGATATTATAATCTCAGCTTTAGGTATACCAGATTTTCTGAATGCCAATATGATTAAAGAAGGTGTTGTGATTATTGATGTAGGAATATCTAGAGTAAAAGATGATAATCATCCAAAAGGATATGTTATTAAAGGAGATGTTGATTTTGAGTCTGTAAAATCAAAAGCAAGTTATATTACACCTGTACCAGGTGGAGTAGGGCCTATGACAATAGCTATGTTGTTAAAAAACACCTTACAATCAAGAGAATTCAAAAGTTAATTATTTAGAGAAAATTTGTTTAGGATCCTTAAATGATTTGAATTCTAAAGCATTTCCAGAAGGATCTTTAAAAAACATTGTAGATTGTTCGCCAGCTAAACCTTTGAATCTAGTGTGTGGTTTGATGATAAATTTGATTTGTTTGTTGGTTAGGAACTCAACAAAATCATTAAATACTTTCCATTCTAAAATAATACCAAAATGAGGAACAGGAACTTCTTTTCCGTCTACAGGATTACTGTTTAATGATACTGATTTATTTTTGTCTAGATGAATTACTAATTGATGACCAAAAAAGTCAAAATCTACCCAATCATCACTACTCCTTCCTTCTTTACATCCAAGTATTTCTCTGTAATATAGTCTACAACTCTCTAAGTTGTTTACTGAAATGGCTAAATGGAAAGGAAATAATTTGTTCATATTAATAGTTTAATACCATCCAATCATAAATTTTTTAATTTTAGAACTTGGTGGAATATTTATTTCTTCAATTTTATTGTTTGTGCCCAGTCTTAAATCAATTGGAAGGTTGTTTTTATCAATAATAAAGTAGGCGTCAATTTCATCTACAAACACTATGATGTTATTGATAGTGTTTTGAATTGCAGAAATATTATGTGAATTCTGAATGTCTTCAAAAGTACCATCAACTGTAAGACCATTATCTGTTGAATATTTATTACTTATAATTTCAATAGTTTCTATTTTTTCATTGATATCATGTTGTTGTTTAGGAGTTAATGTTAAAAGATGGTGATTTTGTTTGTCAAAAATCAAATAATTATCATCACCTGAAAACATATAATCTCCTTCCCCTATTCTTCTCGCAATTGAATCTAAAACAAATATTGAATCTAGATTTTTAACAATTGTTTCTGAATTTATCTTTCCAACTTTTCCTTTTGCAATTGTATAATCACCATTTACACATCCAAATGTTAAAGTCAACAATAAAATTAGTATGATTTTTTTCATGTTTTTATAATAGATTGTTAAAAGTAATAATTCCTTTTATATCATAATTGATTTTATGATATATATATTTGCTGTATGATTACAATTGATGATACTATAAAAATAAATCAAGGTATTTTGCTTCCTTTGATGGAGGCATTTTACACAATTCAAGGAGAAGGATTTTATAAAGGATCAGCAGCATATTTCATAAGATTAGGCGGATGTGATATCGGATGTCATTGGTGTGATGTTAAAGAAAGTTGGGATGCAAGTGTTCATCCTCCTACAGACATTGTAAGTATAGTCAAAGAAGCTAAAATACATTCTAAAACTGTTGTTATTACTGGGGGAGAACCCTTAATGTGGAATATGTTTCCTTTAACAAAATTATTAAAATATAATAATATTAAAACGCATATTGAAACTTCTGGAGCTTACAAATTAACTGGTGATTGGGATTGGATCTGTTTGTCACCAAAAAAAAATAAAAACCCTTTAGATGAATTATACAACAGAGCAAATGAATTAAAAATGATTATACATAATTTAAATGACTTGAAATTTGCTGAAAATGAATCTAATAAAGTTAATAAAGACTGTATTTTGTACTTGCAACCTGAATGGAGTAAAAGAGATAAAATTATGCCTGTTATTGTTGACTACGTAATGTGCAACGATAAATGGAGAATTTCACTTCAAACTCACAAGTATCTAAATATCCCTTAAAGTATTTTATTTGAATATTAAATAAATAAATAATTTATTATGTACAGAAAAATATCAATTTTATTTTTTATAATAGTTTCTCAATTTTTGTATAGTAACAAAGATATTTGGGGAAGTATAGGGCATAAAGTAATTGGAGAGATTGCAAGTCAAAACTTGTCGTCGAATGCAACGAATCAGATTGAAAAAATATTAGATGGCCAATCTCTAGCTTTAGTCAGCACTTGGGCAGATGAAATGAGATCCAATCCTGAATTTAGAAAATATGATGCTTGGCATTATGTCAATATGCCTTTAAACAAGGAGTATCCTGAAATACAAAAAAATAACAAAGGAGATATAATTCAAGCAATTAATAAATGTATAGTAGTATTAAAAAATAAAAAATCCTCAAATGAATTGAAATCATTTCATTTAAAATATTTAGTTCATTTAGTTGGGGATATTCATCAACCCCTTCACGTTGGAAGGTTCGAAGATAGAGGAGGTAATGATATTAAAATTAATTTCCTAGGAAAAGCCTCTAACTTGCATAGAGTTTGGGATAGTCAAATGATTGAATATTATAAACTCGATTACAAGAGTTTGGCTGATGAATTAATAATTAATAAAAAAATTAAAGTATCTATAAATCCGATAGATTGGTCATATGAATCTCACCAGAAAGTAAAAAAGATTTACTCCGAAATTATTGGTATAGACAATATAAATCCTGATTATATTGCAATAAATTCTCCATTTATTAAAAGTCAATTACATAAAGCAGGATTGACACTTGCTAAAGTTTTGAATGATGTTTTTAAATAAACATTTAGTAAATAATTAACTAAACAATGGGATGCGTATTACAAAAAAAGAGGAAAAGTAGAATGCATTAGAAACTACACTCTTTAAATTGTTAAAAGATATTAAGATAATTTATAAAAAAAACGCCTTAATAAAGGCGTTTTTTTATAAATTCTAATTATTCTTAGAAATTGCAACTTTTTCAGGTTTTGGATCTACTATTAATCTTTTATCTCTATTTGCTATATTCCAGGCGGTATGGAAAATAAGTTTTGATCTCATTTCTAATAAATCATATTCAATTTTATCAGGAGTATCAGTTATTTTATGATAATCTTCATGAGTTCCAGTAAAATAAAAAATTATTGGAATACCATTTTTTGCAAAATTATAGTGATCACTTCTATAATAAAACCTGTTAGGGTCATCTTTATCATTAAATCTATAATCAAGCGTCATGTTAACAGTTTCCTTGTTAGTTTCTTCAGAAAGATTATGAAGATCATTACTGTCATGATTCGATCCTATTAAATAAATATAATCTCTATTTTTAGCTTCTCTTGTTGGATCAATTCTTCCGATCATATCTACGTTCAAGTTAACTAAAGTGTTTTCTAAAGGATATATTGGATTGTCAGTATAATATTTTGATCCTAAAAGTCCTTTTTCTTCTCCAGTTACATGAAGAAAAATTATAGATCTTTTAGGTCCCCTTCCTTTGTCTACAGCTTTTTTAAATGCTTGGGCTATTTCTAATAAAGCAACAGTTCCTGACCCATCATCATCAGCACCATTGTATATTTCGCCATCTTTATCAATCCCAACATGATCAAGGTGTGCAGAGAGTATTACATATTCTTCTGGCTTTTCAGAGCCTTTTATTATTGCAATTACATTTTCAGAATCTACAGTAATTCCAGGGTCACCTCTTCTTCCTCTCAAATTTAATGTCATAGGCTGAAAGTAATCTCCATCGGGATCTCCAGGTTCAATACCGTTTTTTTTATAGAAATCTCTTAAGTATTCTACAGCTTTTTTTTGCCCTGCTTTACCAGTGTCTCTTCCTTCAAATTCATCAGAAGCATAAATATAAAGATGTTCGCTTAGTTCTTCAGCGCTAATTGTTTTTGCAAACTTCTTTGCTTTAGATAACTGTGAAAAAGAAAAGTTTATTGTTATCAACGAGATAACAATAAAGGATAAAATATTTTTTGTCATAAGATTTAAAATTTAAGTTTAATTACAGTACTATATATAACCAATAATCTAATGTAATTATTTTTTTTATAATTGCGATAAGAAGTAGTTTTTTTATCACAATTTTTTAAAATCAAAAATTTGATAACCCAATCGTTATCAAATAAAAAATTAATTAATTTTTTGTAAAATATAATCCCATAATTTTATTCTCATCCTTAATGCTTTTTCTGAAATAATTATTGCTTCATTCCATTTTTTTTCATCATTACCACAAAGATCTTGTATCATTTTAATCGCCATTGGTCCGTGCTTATCTGCATCTATTTCTATATGTCTTTCTAAGTAATAAATTAATGAATCAATTTCTATAGTTTTTTCTTGTGATAACTTTTTTACAATTTCAATAAACATATCAGGTATGAGATCTTCTCTTCCAAATGTAAATACGCTTGCGATTAAATGATTTTCATTTGAATTAATAACTTCAAAAGTGAAATCCATAAATTCTTTTATTATTTCTGGAATTTCAATTTGATTTACTGTTTTTTTATAAGATTTATTTAAACGTATCTCTTGAATAAACTTGTTTATTACGGATAAATCCGCTCCAATTTCTTTCATTGATTCTAAGTACAGCTCAAAATGACTTTTAGGATTACCATTTATGTCTACATCACTTTCTTCTGCTAAAACTATTTCATTGACAAGTCTACCAGAAAAATTATTTGAATTTGGTAACCAAGGAACATCTACACAAGTTAGATTACGTTGTAAAGCTTTAATTAGAGACATAAAATCCCATACAGCAAAAACATGATTTTCCATGAAAATTATTAACTTCTGCTTTGTATTAAGCTGTTTGTAAAGTGGATGATAAATTAACTTTGATCTAGTAATTGATAAACTGTTTTCGAGTTTTTTAATATCAGTCATAAAATAATTTCGGATAAAATTAATACATATATTGTAATTTTAAATAACATAATTCATTAAATTTAATTTATGCATTATGACATAATTTTCACTTTTATTTTATCCTCCTTAGCACTAACTGTTTCACCTGGACCAGATATTTTATTTGTCATTTCTCAAAGTTTTAGTAAAGGAAAAAAACAGGCTATAATGACCTCTTTAGGATTAACTACTGGAATATTTTTTCATACTTTTTTAGTAATTGTTGGTTTTGCATTATTAATAAAGGAAAATCAAAAATTGTTTTTTATTCTGAAATTTATAGGGGCTATTTATTTTATTTATCTAGCTGTTACGACTTTTTTAAATAGAAAAAAGAAATATAAAAATCAATTATTATATAAAAAAAAATCAAGTGATTTTAAAAGAGGACTTTTAATGAATTTATTAAATCCAAAAGTTAGTTTATTTTTTATTGTGTTATTTCCAAGTTTTTTATTTCATGACTATTTAAACAATCAAATTCAATTTGCTATTTTGGGAATACTCTTTTGGATTCAGGCTACTTTTGTTTTTGTTACTGTCTCATTATTTGCGACAAGGATTAAACTTTTAATAGATAATGATGGTTTATTTGCAAAAAATTCGTTTTGGCTAGAAATATTTATCTATCTTTTTATTACCATATGGATATTCATGTAATTTAAATTAGCACTAATATGTCTTTAATTAAGGTTGTAGAATGTTCTAGGGATGCAATGCAAGGAATCAAAGACTGGATTCCTTCAAAAGATAAAATATCTTATTTACAGTCTGTTCTTTCTGTTGGTTTTGATGTTGTTGATTTTGGAAGTTTTGTTTCTCCAAGTGCAATTCCTCAAATGAAGGATACTGGCTATGTTTTAGATAATTTGGATTTAAGTTTAACAAAATCTAAACTTTTAGCTATCGTTGCTAATTTAAGAGGAGCTAAAGATGCCTGTAATTTTTCTCAAATTAATTATTTAGGTTATCCTTTTTCAATATCTGAAAATTTTCAAATGCGAAACACTAGCAAAACGATTAAAGAATCAATTCAAGAGTTAGAAAGCATTAAGAACTTAGCTGAAATTAATGATAAAAAAATAGTTGTTTATTTATCAATGGGTTTTGGTAATCCATATGGAGATCCCTGGAATTATGGGATAGTAGAAAGTTGGATTGACTTATTAAATAAAATGGGCATTAAATCTATTTCTCTGTCAGATACAGTTGGATCTGCAAAAGAAACTGATATTTCACAGCTCTTTTCTAATTCCATAATAAAATATCCTGGCATTGAATTTGGCGCCCACTTTCATACTAGACCTGATCAATGGTATAAGAAAATTAATGCTGCTTTTGATGCAGGTTGTAGAGTTTTTGACGGAGCTATCCAAGGATTTGGTGGATGTCCAATGGCTAAAGATGATTTAACGGGAAACTTTCCAACAGAAAAGATAATTACCTATTTTAATTCAAAAAAAATATCTTTAAACATTAATTCTCTGAATTTCGAATCATGTTATAATCATGCTTCTAAACTTTTCAATCAACATACTTAATTGTAATTCAATTAATTAGCTTCTTATCCTTATTCTTATTTAGAGTAATTAAAAATAAGCTTGTATATTTTAGATTTCTATCATATGTTTGCACCTTATTTATAATTAATCTAAATTAAATTAATGAAAAATTTATTATTACTAGTGTTTATTTTATTAATTTCTAAACCTGTTTTTGGACAATATAATAATTCTGAGAGACAACTACTAAGTCTTCAATCAATGGCTAGTGGTCTTATTATAGGCGGATATGGAGAAATTACATATAATGATCCAGATTCTGGAGTCTCTGAAATTGATGTTCAAAGACTTGTAATGCTATTTGCTTATAAATTTGATGACAGAGTTTCTTTTATTACTGAAATTGAATTTGAACACGTTAAAGAAGTATACGTTGAACAAGCTTTTTTAAATTATGGAGTTTCTGACAATTTCAATTTAAGAAGTGGTCTAATGCTAGTTCCTATGGGTATTGTAAATGAATACCATGAGCCAACAACTTATAATGGAGTTGAGAGACCTAGTTTAAATAATAAATTAGTTCCTACTACATGGAGAGAAATTGGATTAGGAGTTTATGGAAGAATCAATAGTGCATCAATAAGATATCAAGCTTATGTTATGAATGGATTCATTTCATATAATGGAGAATATAAATTGAAAGGATCGAATGGTTTAAGATCTGGTAGACAAAAAGGTTCTGAATCTGTTGGGAGTAATGCAAATTTTGCTTCAAGAATTGACTATTATGGTTTGCTTGGTTTAAAACTTGGGTTAAGTTTTTATAAGGGTAAAACACAAACAACTGATAAAAGTGTTATCGGATCTCAATTAGGGTTATCTATGTTTGGTTTTGATGCTAGATATGTAAAAAATCGTTTTTCTGCTAGATTTGAATACGTAAGCGCTTCATTATCTGATACTGACAAGTATAACTTTGCTTCTGGAAAAGATTTAGGTTCAAAAATGATTGGATATTATATTGAAGGTGCATTCAATTTATTGCCATCTTCAGCAAAACAAAAGCTTGATGCTTTTGTTAGATATGAAGATTTTGATACACATGCAGAAGTTGCAGGAAATTTAACAAAAAACGATTCGTTTCATAGAAAAGAAACTACTTTTGGCTTCTCTTATCATTTAGCTGATGGAGCTGTGTTTAAAATGGACTGGCAATCAAAAGGCACGGCTGTTTTAGACAGTGAATCAAAAGGTCAATATAATATGGGTATCGGAGTATTCTTTTAAAAAAATAAATTAATAATTAATTAGTAGATGGAACTGCTTAGAAAAATAAATTGGAGCTTTGTTTTGTTATATTTTGTAGTTATACTATGCAGTTCTTTTACTAACTCTAAGAGTATTTTAAAAAAAGTTAAAAAGGAAATTTCTAAAGTTTTTGTTATTGAAGACTTTGATTTAAATCCAGTTATAATTGAACAAAATGAAAGTTTATTTTCAGATTTTTCAAATAATAGACTATTAAAAATTAGTATTGAAAATAAACTTCTTGGTTATGCTTATTTAGGTACTGCACCAAGTAAGACTGAAACCTTTGAATATTTGGTTCTTTTTGATAATAATTTTATAATTAAGAAAGCAAAAGTTTTGTTGTATCGTGAAAGTTGGGGAGGAGAAATTGGAAGTAATAGATGGTTGAAGCAATTTGTTCAAAAAGATACAACTCATGAATTTAAGTATAGAGAAAATATTTCAGCAATTTCTGGTGCAACAATTTCTGTTAAATCTATGACAAATGCCATCAATCAGTTACTAAGTTCTTTAAGTTTTTTAATTCAAAAGAAAATATTATAGTATTTTTATCCGATGTTTCAAATTATCAGTCTATCAGATTTATCAAAAGAGTTAAGGTATTTAATAGCGTCTTTTATTCTTGTTTTAAGTATTGGATTTTTTTCAAGTATTATTTTCGTAAATCAATCCAATAGTATTCAACCTAATGGACTTGTTGAACATTACAACGGAAATGAATCAGATTTTGAAGTAGAAGTGATGAAGTTTAAAAAGAGTGAAAGAGAAATATTGACTATAATTCACTCCCATATTTTATCCATGTCTGTTATTTTTTTTATAGTTGGCTTATTACTTTGTTTTACACCAACTAATATTTTTTTAAAATACTTTTTGGTTACTGAACCTTTTGTTTCTATTCTTTTAACTTTTGGTGGAATTTATTTTCTTTGGCTTGAAATACTGTGGTTTAAATATGTAGTCATTGCTTCTGGTATTTTAATGACCATGTCTTTTTTATTATCTGTAATTTTAATTATAAAAGATCTCAAACTTATTAAGGTTTAATTTTTAGTATATTTGCACGCAATTAATGAGTTAATTGCTATGAATACAATCAATAAAAAATTTCTTGGAACTGGTTTAACATACGATGACGTTCTTTTAGTTCCTTCCTATTCAGAATGTCTTCCGAGTCAGGTAGATTTAAAATCTAAGTTTTCTAGAAATTTAAATTTAAATATTCCTATCGTTTCTGCTGCTATGGACACTGTAACGGAAAGTAGAATGGCAATTGCAATGGCTCAAGAGGGTGGATTAGGTGTTCTTCACAAAAGTATGACTATTGAGGAACAAGCTAATAAAGTGAAAAAAGTTAAAAGGTCAGAGTCAGGAATGATTTTAAATCCTGTCACTCTTAAGGAGGATGCATTAGTTTCTGAGGCAAAACGATGTATGAAAGAATACAATATTGGTGGAATTCCAATTATTAATTTTGAGAACAAATTAATTGGTATAGTAACTAATAGAGATTTACGATTTGAAAAAGAAAATAATAAACCTCTTTCTGAGGTTATGACAACAGCTAATTTAATAACTGCTAATAAAGGGGTGACAATGGGTGAGGCAGAAGAGATTTTACAAAAACATAAAATTGAAAAACTTCCAGTAATTGATAAAGATAAAAATCTAGTTGGGTTAATAACATTTAGAGATATTCAAAAATTATCACTTAAACCCATTTCAAATAAAGATAAGTTTGGCCGATTGAAAGTTGCTGCTGCTATTGGAGTTTCAGATAATTCTTTATTAAGATGTAAAGCATTGTATGAGGCAGGCGTTGATGCAATAGTTATTGACACAGCTCATGGACATTCAAAAGGAGTTTTGAATATATTAAAAAGTATTAAAAAAGCTTTTCCCGATCTTGATGTTGTAGTTGGAAATATTGCCACTGCAGAGGCTGCACTTTTTTTAGTAAAAGCAGGTGCTGATGGAGTAAAAGTTGGAATTGGCCCAGGTTCAATTTGTACAACTAGAGTAATTTCAGGAGTAGGATACCCTCAGTTATCTGCAATTAATGAAGTTTCAAATGCTATTAAAGGATCAGGTGTTTCAGTTATTGCTGATGGAGGAATTAAATATACTGGGGACATCACTAAGGCAATTGCTGCAGGTGCAGATTGTGTTATGTTAGGATCTCTTTTGGCAGGTACTAAAGAATCTCCTGGAGAAACTATTATTTATGAAGGAAGAAAATTTAAAACATACAGAGGAATGGGTTCTATAGAGGCCATGCAAAAGGGAAGTAAAGATCGATATTTTCAAGATTCAGTTACTGATTCAAATAAACTTGTTCCAGAAGGAATAGTCGGTAGAGTTCCTTATAAAGGAGAATTACTAGAAAGTATTCATCAGTTTGCTGGAGGATTAAGATCAGGAATGGGTTACTGCGGAAGTAATAATATAAAAGAGCTACAAACAAAAGCTCAATTCATCCAAATTACTGGAGCTGGAATTAAAGAAAGTCACCCCCACAACGTTGTAATCACAAAAGAATCACCTAATTACTCTAGATAATATTACTTTGAAAATAAAAAATTTAATATTTATTGTTTTTTTTTCTATTCTACTTTCTTGTTGTCAATATTTTAAGGCTAAACCCGTTTCTTCTTTGGCTAGAATTCAAGACGATTATTTTTATTTTGATGATATTAAAGATGTTTTTTCTAAGAATTTATCAAAAGAGGATAGTATAATTTATGTGAAAAATCAAATTTTTAAATGGGCAAAAAATCATATTCTTTATGATAAGGCTTTAATTAACCTTGATAAAGATGAACAGTCAAAACTATTAGAGCTTGTTCAATCTTATAAAAATGATTTATTTTCACATTCTTATAAAGAAAAAATGGTTAAAGCTCTTATGGACACTTTAATTTTAGATGATGAAATAAAAAAATATCATAATTTGAATAAATCAAATTTTAAATTAAATCAGGATTTAATTAAAGGACGATACTTAAAAATCAAAGCAGATAACTACAATATTAAGGATGTTGTTAAAAGGTTTAGAAGATTTAATATAGATGATATGGAATTCTTGGATTCAATTTCTTTGCAATTTGCTTCTTATTATTTCAATGATTCCGTATGGATTAATAAAAATGTATTTTTTAATAAACTTCCAGAAATTAATTTAAATATTAAAAATAGAATTTTAAAAAAATCTCTATTTCACCTTATAGAAGATTCTTTAGAATTATATTTGATTAAAATCAATGAATCTATTTTTAGAAATGATTTAGCTCCAATTGAGTTTATTAGACCTACCTTAAAACAAATTCTTTTAAACAAGAAGAAATTAGAGTTTATTAGTAAATTTGAAAAAGATTTAATTGAAGATGCTATCCAAAAAAAAGAATTTGAATTTTATGAAACAAATAAGTAAATATTTTTTTTCCGCCTTTATAATGTTATTTATTAACATTACTTTTTCTCAATCACCTGCCAATTCTGATTTTGTTCACAATAAAATAAAAATAGATGGTGTTTCTGCTGTTGTAGGAGATTATGTAATATTAGAATCAGATGTTGATAAAACATTAATTGATCTTCAATCCCAAGGTGTTTCAACTCAAAATATAACTAGATGTAGTTTGCTAGGTAAATTAATGGAAGATAAACTATATGCTCATCATGCGGAGCAAGATAGTTTAGAGGTTGATAATAATCAAATTTATGCTTATGTTGACAAAACCGTTGATTATTTTATTGATCAGCTTGGTAGCTTAGATAAAGTACTAGAATTTTATAAAAAGAAGGATGAACAATCTTTTAGGACGGAACTGTTTGAAATCAACAAGATTAATCAGTTGTCTGAAAAAATGCAAAACACTATAGTTGATGAGGTTGAAGTCACACCCGAAGAAGTAAGACAATTCTTTAATTCTATCCCGAATTATGAAAGACCAGTTTTTGGTGCAGAATTAGAACTAGCTCAAATTATAATAAATCCAGAAGTCACTAATGAAGATAAAGAAAAAGTAATCAAACGGTTAGAAACCATTAGAAATGATATTGTAGTAAATGGTTCTTCATTTGCAACCAAAGCTATTTTGTACTCACAAGACCCAGGTTCAAGATCAACAGGTGGGAAATACACTTTAAACAGAAATAGACCTCAAATGGTGAAAGAATTTAGAGACGTTGCTTATAGGTTAAGAGAAGGTGAGGTTTCATCTCCCTTTGAGTCACCTAGTGGCTGGCATATAGTAAAAGTTGATAAAATTAGAGGTCAGGAAGTTGATGTTAGACACATATTGTTAATCCCAGAAATCACTAACGAAGCTTTAATTGAGGCTAAACGAACCATAGATTTAATTAGAAAGAGAATAGTTGAAGGAGAATTAACTTTTGAAGATGCTGCAAAATCTTTGTCTGATGAAGAAGAAACTAAAAATAATGGAGGAGTCCTTATTAATCCTACGACTGGAGATACAAGGTTTGAACTTACTAAAATGGATCCTGTTTTGTATAGTCAAGCACAAAAATTAAAAGATAATGAAATTTCAAATCCATTAATAGAAGAGGATAGAAGAGGGGTTAAGAAGTATAAAATAATAAAAGTGAGTAATAGGTTTGACGAGCATATAGCTGATTACTCTAAGGATTATATTAAAATAAAAGATTTAGCTCTGAAAGAGAAACAACTTAATAAAATTAAAAATTGGATGGTTGAAAAGATTGATGAAACATACATCAACATAAATAAAGATAATAAAGATTGTAATTTTATTAATAAATGGGTAAAAAAATAATTTCCTTTTTAATTTCTACTAGACTTACTGCCTTTTTATTTATTCTATTTGCCTTAGCAATGGCTGTAGGAACTTTTATTGAAAGTTACTACAGTACTGATACTGCTAAAATTTTAATTTATAATGCATTTTGGTTTGAATTAATAATAGGATTTTTTGTTGTAAATTTTATTTTAAATATCAAAAGATATAATTTGTTAAGGTTTGAAAAATGGCCAGTATTAACGTTGCATATTTCTTGGATATTAATAATTATAGGTGCTTTTGTAACGCGTTATATAGGTTTCGAAGGTGTCATGCCAATTAGAGAGAATAGTACGTCAAATATGTTTTTATCTGAAAAAACATATCTAACAGTAATGGTTGATGGTGATGTAAACGGAGAAGTTGTTAGAAAAAAATTAGAAGATGACATGTTACTTTCTGAGCATGTAAATAATTCTTTTACTTGGAATTATGACTTAAAAAATCAGCCTTTTACTATTGAGTATGTAGATTTTATTGAAAATGCTAAAGAAGATTTAATTGAAAATGTAAATGGAGATCAATTTCTAAAAATTGTAGAAGCAAGTGGAGGAGATAGGCATGACCATTTCCTTAAATGGGGAGATGTAACTAGTATTCATAATATTTTATTTGCTTTAAATAACCCCACAGAAGGCGCTATTAATATTAATATTCTTAATGACGAGTTAATTATAAATAGTCCATTTGAAGGAGATTATTTAAGAATGGCTGATCAAAAACAAGGTCAGTTAATTGAAAATTCTAATCAAACTCTACAACTAAGGTCATTATATAATGTAGCAGGGTTGCAATTTGTTTTTCCTGATGATATTATAAATGGAAAATTTGAAATAGTAAAGTCAGAAGAGGCAGGTGTCTTTAATGATGGGTTATTTTTAAAAATATCAACTGAAAATGAATCTAAAGTAATTGGTCTTTTAGGAGCTAAGGGAATTGTGAATGATTTTAAACAAATCAGGGTAGGAAATTTAGATTTTTTAATGAAGTATGGTTCTTTAGAGTATGAATTACCATTTGAAATAAAATTAAATGATTTTATAGCTGAAAAATATCCTGGCACTGAAAAAAGTTACAGTAGTTTTATGAGTAAAGTGACTGTTTTAGATGATACTAATTTTGATTATGATATTTATATGAATCATATTTTGAATCATAAAAAATATCGTTTTTTTCAAGCTTCTTTTGATCCAGATGAAAAAGGAACTGTTTTATCGGTAAACCATGACTTTTACGGAACAGGGATAACCTATATAGGATATTTTTTATTGTATCTAGGATTACTAGGAATTATGTTTTTTGGAAAAACAAGGTTTAAAGATTTAGCTATTCAATTGGAAAAAGTTAAAATTAAAAAGAAGTCACTTTTAGTTTTCTTTTTAATGTTTTCAAGTATTGCATTTTCCCAAGAAAACCATGAACATGCAAAAGCACAAAATTTAAAACAAATTGATTCTTTAATAGTTAATAGTCCAGTAAGTATAGAGCACTCTGCCGATTTTGGAAGATTGGTTATACAAGATTCTGGGGGAAGAATGAAACCTTTAAATACTTTTGCATCTGAACTTTTGAGGAAGGTTAGTAAATCTGATAAGTATAAAGAATTAAATGCAGACCAGGTATTATTATCAATAATTAAAAGCCCATACCTATGGTATAATGTTCCCATTATCTATTTGAAAAAGGGAAACGATAGCATAAGAAAAATTGCTGGAAGAGGTAAAAAAGAAAAGTACGCTTCATTTGTTGATTTTTTTGATGACAAGGGTAATTACAAATTATCTACACAACTTGAAAATTCTTATAAATCAGCATTACCTAATCAATTTGAAAAAGATTTTATTGAAATAGACAGAAAAATAAATTTACTGTTTTCAGCATTAGAAGGTAAAATTTTAAAAATATTTCCAATTCCTAACGATGAAAATAATAAATGGGTATCTTTTTCGGAATTAGAGACTAACTCGTTTACTGGTATTGACTCTTTATATGTAAAAAATGTATTGCCTTTATATTTAGGTTCCTTAGAAAAAGATATACAATTAGAAGATTATACAAATTCAAAAAAATTATTAGAAAGTATTGAAGGTTTTCAAAAAAAATACGGTTTAGAAGTTCTTCCCTCTAAAAATAAAATTAAGGCTGAAATATTATATAATAAGTATGATGTTTTTAATAAATTATTTAGCTGGTACATGTATATAGGAACTTTAATGTTTGGATTATTAATATTTCAAATATTTTACGAAAATAGACATGTAAACTCCTTAGTTTCTTTTTGTAAAATTTTAATTGTTTCACTTTTTGTTTTTCACACTTTAGGACTTGTTTCAAGAGGGTATATTGCTGGTCATGCACCTTGGAGTGATGCCTATGAATCAATGATTTTTGTAGCTTGGGCAACTGTTGGTATTGGTCTTGCTTTTGGCAGGAAGTCAAATTTAACTATAGCAGCTACTTCGTTTGTAGCTTCAATGATATTAATGATTGCTCATTGGAGTTGGATGGATCCTGCAATAGCCAATTTAGTCCCAGTTCTTGATAGTTACTGGTTGATGATTCACGTTTCTGTTATAGTAGGAAGTTATGGCCCATTTACACTATCAATGATTCTTGGAATTGTTTCTTTAATTCTGATTTTGATTTCAAACGAAAAAAATAAAAAAAAAATAGAACTTAATTTAAAAGAATTAACCATAATTAATGAGCTTTCACTAACTGTTGGACTGATTATGCTAACAATTGGTAATTTTCTTGGAGGACAGTGGGCGAATGAAAGTTGGGGAAGATATTGGGGCTGGGACCCTAAAGAAACTTGGGCGTTAATTAGTATTTTGATTTATGCTTTTGTGTTACACATGAGACTTGTCCCGGGATTGAGGGGAAAATGGATATTTAATTTAATGACAATCTTAGCTTTCTCTAGTATTATGATGACTTATTTTGGAGTTAATTTTTATTTATCTGGCTTACATTCATATGCTAGTGGGGACAAAGTTATTACACCAGATTTCTTATATTATTCATTGGCTTTTGTTTTGATACTAGGATTTTTCTCCTACTTTAAATATATAAAGAACTTTAAATAAAAGAAAAATTTTAGTTTAATATCATAACACTTTTTAAATATTGTGTATTTTTATTTATAGGCATAGTTTTTGTAATAATTATTTTAGTTTGAATCGATGAATTATTTTAATCTTATTAAAGCACTACCCTTAGTATTTATGCTATGCTCTTTCATTTCCTTTCCTCAAGTTGAAACATCAAAAAGAAAAATAGAATTATTACCCCCAGTTTCTTCTGTTTTGAAAAATGTACAGATTAGCCCTAACAATCCTAATTACTTTTCAATTTCAAAAAAATCAGAATCTAAAAAAAAGTCTAGTTTATTGTATAATGATGAAACTTTTTTAAATCCAGGTGACATTTTTCTTAAAAAACTTAAAAAAGAAAAAGATAAAAAACCTAACGACTATAGTAAAGGTGCTTATCTAGGCGATGTTTCTACTGTTTCTGAATATGTAAATATTTTATGTAGAGATTTTGAATATGTTGATGGTGATAGGGTCAGGATTTTAGTTAACGACTCCATTGTTATTTACAATCTATATTTAGATAATTCTTTTGCTGGCTTTAAACTCCCTTTGAATAAAGGATTTAATAAGATTGAGTTTACTGCTCTTAATCAGGGTGAATCTGGACCTAATACTGCTGAACTTAGAGTTTTTGATGATAATCAAAAACTTATCTCATCAAATCAATGGAATCTTTCTACAGGGGCAACTGCTACTTTTATTGTTGTTAAGAAATAATATTTCATTTAAATTTAATTCTTAAACAAATGTTATCATATCATCTTTTAGGTGAGGTAACTCGTTAAAAGATAATAGGTTTATTTCTTTATTTGAATAAAGTAGTGAAGAAAAAGAGGTGTTTCTCACAGAAAAATTCAAGTCAGCAACTACAATTTCATTATTTATCTTTAATACCTCACTTACAATTGAACTTATAGTTCCGCCAGATGAAAAAACGCCAATTGTTTCACCTTTTTTTGTTTCATTTAAAATTAATCTTAGTGCATTTACAGAATTAAATCTAAATTTTTCCCATGGAATAATACCTTCAATAATTATTTCATTTTTCACCCACTTGTGTAAAAAATATTTAAACCCTAACATCATATAAGTATGTTGTTTTTTGGGATTATTTTCTATTTTATCTTTTAATGACTTCAAGTATGGATCATTTATCATCTTAGGAAATTCTATCTTCATAGCTTCAGTTGCCTGATGTTCATTTAAATCTTTCAAAACTATTGGTTTAGGAATAGCAATTACAGATTCATTATATTTTTTTGAAACTATTTCAAGAGTATGTTGCTGCCTTCTTAGATCACCAACATAAATCTTGTCAAAAACAAGCTTTTCTTTACATAAGTATTTACCTAATTCTGCAGCTTGAAGTTCACCTTTTGATGACAATACATCATAATTATCACTTCCTAATGACGCTTGAGCATGTCGAAATAAATAAATTTTACTCATTAAAAGAGATTTTCTATTCTATTTTTTTGAATTGATTGCCAGCCAGTTTTACAAAATATTTCAGCAATTTGATTTAAGTTTTTGAACTTGTCGTTTGTTGTTAATCCTTTATTATACCTGTAATATATCTGTTGTACAATAACTGCAATTTTAAAAAGTCCAAATACATAATAAAAAACTAAATTGTTTACAGGCTCCCCAGTCTTTTTCTCATACATGTCAACAACTTCCAATCTGGTAGGATTTCCTTTAAGTGATGTTGGATAATCAAAAGCACTTAAAAGTCCCTTAGGATCTGATGACATTGCCCAATAAGCTATTGATGTTCCTAAGTCCATTAATGGATCTCCAATTGTACACATTTCCCAGTCTAAGATTGAATTAATTTTCTTCCATGACTCTAAACTAAACACTACATTATCATACTTGTAGTCGTTGTGTATCAAACTGTGTTTATATTGTTTAGGTTGATGGTTATGAAGCCATTCCATTATAAAATTAGCCTCTTTAATATCTGAGGTTGCTGCTTTAAGGTATTGTTTACTCCAATTTCTTACTTGTCTTTCAACGTATCCCTCAGGTTTTCCTAAGTCTGATAATCCTAATTTATTATAGTCTAATTGATGTAGTTCGACCATTGTATTTAACCAGGTTTTTGAAATTGTAGAATAATCTTTTTCTGGAATAGTTTTTTCTTTTAATTCTTTTGGTGTAATAATCCTTCCATTTACTTTTTCCATCAAATAAAAAGGAGTTCCAATAATTTTTATATCATTTGAGTAAGCATAAGCAATTGGAGCTTTATCAAATCCATTATTTAAACCTTTGAGAACTTTATATTCGCGGCCCATATCATGACCATAAACAGCGCCTTTTGGAGGTTTTCTAATTACATATTCTTTTTCTTCAATATTTAATAGATAAGTTAGGTTTGAAAAACCATTTGAATATTGCAAAACACCTAAATCACTTTTTATATTTGAAATTAAATTGTTTTCTTTTAAAAACTTTTTGAGATTGATTTCATTTAACTCTTCTCCTTTTCTCACTTTTCTTTCCATACTTATCTATCTATGCAGTTAGTCCACCATCAACTGAAATCGCCTGACCAGTTATGAAACTTGCTTCATCAGAACATAACCATAACATAGTATTAACTTGTTCCATTACATTAGCAAAGCGTTTCATTGGAACATTTGCCTTTAATTTTTCTGAAATACCTTCTTTTATTTTATCCATAGCTTCAGGATCAAACATAGGAGTGACAGTAAATACTGGACATATAGCATTAACTCTAATGTTGTTTTTAGCATATTCCATAGCTACGGTTTTTGTAATGCCAATTACTGCATGTTTACTTGCCGAATAGGCAGTGGCATTTGGCAAACCTCTAATACCAGCTATTGAAGAAGTATTTAGAATAACACCACTTCCTTGTTTTAGCATAATTGGAATTTGATTTTTAATACAATAAAATACACCTGTTGAATTAACTGACATGGTTTTGTCCCAAGATTCTATAGTTATATCTGTTATTTTTGCAAAATCTCCACCAACTCCTGCATTATTAATAGCAACATCTAATCGTCCATATTTTTCTATAATGAAATTCATTAGGTTTTGAACCATAATATAATCTGATACATCAGTTTTAAAAAAGACAGCTTTTCCGTTATTTTTAATTATTTCCGAAACAGTTTTTAAACCATTAACCTCATTTATGTCAGAGACAACAATTGTTCCACCTTCTTTGGAAAAAGCTAATGCAGCAGCTTTTCCAATTCCTGATCCACTTCCTGTTATTAAAACTATTTTATATTTATATCTCATGTTCTTTTGCTAAATTTCTACCAAGTTGAAACATATGGACTTCATCTGGTCCGTCAGCTAATCTAATACATCTAGCATATACGTAGAATCCCGCTAGAGGAGTGTCTTGACTAACACCCATGCCGCCATGAACCTGTATAGCCCTATCAATTACATCACAAGCCATTTGTGGGACTGTAATTTTTATCATAGCTATTAAGTTTTTAGCTTCTTTCGCACCAAATCTATCTATTTTATCTGCTGCTGCTAAAGTGAGTAATCTTGCTTGTTGAATTTCACATTCTGATTTAGCTATTTCTTGACGAATACTACTAAATTTAATTAAATTTCTTCCAAAAGCAGTTCTTTGATTAGCTCTTTTACACATTAAGTCAAGTGATCTTTGAGCAGCACCAATCAACCTCATACAGTGATGAACTCGCCCAGGACCTAATCTACCTTGTGCAATTTCAAAACCTCTGCCTTCACCTAGTAGTATGTTGCTTAAAGGAACTCTGACGTTTTTTAATTCAATTTCTGCATGACCTTCAGGAGAATCAACACTTCCAAAAACTTGCATTGGTCTTAAAATCTTAACACCTGGAGTATTTGCAGGAACTAAAATCATACTTTGCTGAACATGTTTAGCAGCTTCAGGATCTGTTTTCCCCATAACAATATATACTTTACAATGAGGATTCATAGCTCCAGAAGACCACCATTTTATACCGTTAATAACATAATCATCCCCATCCCTTTCAATAGAAGTTTGAATATTTGTAGCATCAGAAGAAGCAACTGCAGGTTCTGTCATTAAAAATGCTGACCTTATTTCACCATTCATAATCGGTTTTAGCCACTGTTCTTTTTGATTATCAGTACCATATTTAGCTATGGTCTCCATATTTCCAGTATCCGGTGCAGAGCAATTAAACACTTCAGAAGCAAAGGCTAATCTTCCCATTTTTTCAGCCAGAGGAGCATATTCTAAGTTTGTTAATCCTGGACTTAGATTACCATAACCTTTGGGAAGGAATAGATTCCATAATCCTTGTTGTTTAGCCATTACTTTCCAGTTTTCCATTTCTGGATAATTTTCCCAAAGATTAATCTTGCTAAATTCATATACTTTTTGCTCGTGAGGAAAGAGGTGTTTCTCCATAAATTGATCTACTTTTTTTATCAGATCTAATGTTTTTTGTGGATATTCGAAGTTCATTTTTTATTTTTATTGCATTGGAATTAAAGGAGCATTCATTAAACCTCCATCATTAACTATTGAAGTACCTGTCATATAAGAGCTTGCGTCTGATGCCAAAAATACCGCTAATCCAGCCATTTCATCTGGTGTTGACCCTCGACCTAAAGATACGTTTTTTAAAAAACCATTTTTAGAAACCTCATTTTCAAGTATACCAGCACTTAATTTTGTTTTCACATATCCAGGACAAATCATGTTAACTCTTATGTTATGTCTTCCCCACTCAATAGATTGATTTTTCCCTGCCATTATAAGTGCTGTTTTACTAATGTTATAAGCAGCCATGAAAGGAGATGGGTGTAACCCTTCAATTGAACTGATGTGTATAATGCTTCCCCCACCTTGTTTTTTCATATGTGGGTAGACTAAATTACTTAACTCGATTGCAGAATTAACGTTGATATCCATAGTCTTTTGATATAAGTCTTCTGGCATTTTACTAATTGGTCCAAAATAGGGATTTGTTCCTGCATTATTAATTAAAATATCGATTCTACCATATTCTTTTATGACTTTTTCGACAAGTTTCAATCTGTCATCTTTTTTAGCTACATGGCATTCGATTCCAGATGCTGAAAAACCAAGCTTTGTAAACTCTTCTGCTACTTGGTCGACTGCTTCTTGTTTTCTACTACTAACTACAACAATAGCTCCAAACTCAGCAAGTCCTAAAGCCATAGCTTTTCCAATACCTTTCGATGCTCCTGTTATGACAGCAACTTTATTAGTTAAATCAAATTTTTCTTTTATCATTTTTTATTTTTTTAGTTAGCCCAATATATATATTCGTCTTTTGTATTAACTTCTTGGTTTTGTGTTTTGTCAATAAATATGGGTGCATCAAGTAAACTCGGCCAAATTGGTTTAGATTGCTCAGATATTTTATCATTTAAAACTTCTTCAAGTTCTTTCATTTTATCGAGATTCATTTTGCTTAAGTCAGTTTTTTCTGTAGGATCAACATTTAGGTTAAATAACCATTTTTTATTTTGAATTAAATCTACTTGTAATTTCCATCCATTTTTTATTAAAAATGAGTAATTTCCGGACTTATTAAAAAGTATTCTATCTGGTTCTCCATCTTTTTCACCACTTAAATAGGGGAGTATATCAACGCCATCTAGTTCAGATTTTTTGTAATAATCAGCCTTAGCAATATTTGAAAATGTTGAAAAAATATCCATATTAGAAACACGTCCATCATATATGCTTCCAGCAGGAATTTTACTAGGGTAGTTGACTATAAAAGGCACGTGAATTCCTCCTTCAAAATTAGTTAACTTCCACCCTCTGAATGGCTTGTTCAAATCAGGTAATCCAATATAACCTGGAGCTCCGTTATCACTTGTGAATACAATAATTGTATTATCATCAATTCCGTTATCTTTTAATGCTTTCCGAATTTCACCAACTCCTCTGTCTACTGACATTACCATTGAAGCCAATACTCTCTCTTCATGATTTTTAATATAATCTAACCTTTCGTAATCCTCTTTTTTTGCTTGTAATGGACTGTGAACTGCCCAATAGGCCATATATAAAAAGAAAGGTCTATTCTTGTTTTTTTTAATAACTTTAACAGCTTCAGATGTTAAATAATCTGTTAGATGACCTTTTGGTTCCATTCGTGGGCCTTCATTAAAATTAACCGCATAAGGCAAATTTCCCCATAGAAGTTTGTCAATTGGATCAAATTCTAGTTTTGCATTTATAACATTAGGATCATCTTCAGGTAAAAAAAGAGAGCCTTGGTCCATTCTTAAGCTCTCGTCAAAACCGTGTTTTCTTGGTAAAAATTCTTTAGAGTGTCCTAAGTGCCATTTTCCAATATGTATATTATGATAACCTTGTGGCTTTAACATTTCAGAAATTGTTGTTTCTGATCTAGGAAGTCCCATTTTTTCAATTTCAATTATATTTTTTTCTTTATCGTCATGATAGATAAAAGGAGCTACACCATTGTCTTTTGAAAAAAGATTTAAACCTTTCATGAAGGTTGAAGCAGTGGGAGTGAATTCATATCCAAACCTTGTAGGAAATCTTCCTGTAAGTAAAGATGCTCTTGAGGGTGAACAAACAGCGCTTGATGAATATCCATTGGTACACAATACCCCATCATTAGCTAACTTATCTATGTTTGGTGTTTTAAAACTTCCATTAGACATACCACCACCATAAGCGCTTATTTGATTAAACCCTAAATCATCAACTAAAATGACTATAACATTTGGTTTGTCACTAGTTCTTATTTCTGGCCCTTTTTCCCAATTTACTATAATATTTTTCCCAATGGGGTTTTTCCAATCACCAATATACTTAGGCATTTTATACCAATTTTGATAAAACCATATCCCAAAGACTGCGATAAATATCAAAAAACCTACAAAGAATTTTAGAAGTTTATTTTTCATTTTTATAACTTATACTCTTTTAAGATATCTGCACAACTTTCAATTGATTTTATTCCATTAACACCCTTTCCTGCTTGCCAAAATTTGATTGAATCATCAAATGCAGTTTTACTATAATTTTTTAATCCTTTATTCATTAAATACATTCTTGCGTATTTTTTAAGTTTATCACTTCTAAGCATAAAATTAATAATTGGACCGGTTCTAAGCCCTCCTTTCATTATATCTTTAGTTTTTATAACAGATGAGTTGTTTCCAGCTATTTTGTTTGTCCATACTATATCTTGTTCATTAGAATCTACAATAGCTTGTTTATAACTGTTAGTAACTATGCATTCTTCAGATGCAAGAAATCTAGTACCAAGCTGAACTCCAGCATAACCCATTTCTAACACCTTTTTGTAGTCTTCCTTATTTCCAACACCTCCGGCACATATTAAAGGAATTTTAACATCTTTCAAGTCTTCTATAAACTTTTCAGCAGATTGAATACCAGTTTGTCCACCCGCTCTCCAGTTTATACAATTTAGTCCGTCAACTCCGCAATCAACCATAGCAAGAGCAACTTTTTTATTTGGGACATCATGATAAACTTTAATTCCATTTTGTTTTGCAACTTTTACAATTTCATTAGGCTTTCCTAGTGAGGTTAGAAAGAATTTTACACCTTCTTCAATGGAAATGTCCATCCATTTTTTCATTTGATCATGATACTTTTGATTAGCACCTCCAAAAATTGTAAAGTTAACCCCAAAGGGTTTTTTAGTTAATTTTTTAATAAGTTTAAGTCCTTCTCTGAAATTATGACCATATAAAAAAGTTAAAGAAAGTGGTTGAACTACACCAAAACCACCAGCTTCTGAAACAGCTGCTATTAACTCAGGATTAGAACCTGGGTACATTGGCCCACAAACAACTGGTATTGATGCTCCAGTGTCATTTAGAAAAGTTTTTGTTTTCATAATCTATTTTGTAGAATATAAGTTAAATGTTTTTTTTAATCCAGCATCTCTGTGTTTTAGTGCTTCTTTATATCCAGGCATTTTTTCAAGATCAAGCATATTCCTTGCAAGGGGATATTCCATGATCCCTAAAGCTTGCCAATTTCCCTTAGTATCGTTTGGAACATTAAATTCAATTAAAGGTTCACCATTAAATCTTCCAACATATGTTATGTCACCTCCCATTAAAAGCACACTTCTTGAAGCGATATTGCCATATTTTTTATAATAGGCTTCTTTTCCGCTTATCACGATAGACAGATCACTGTATTTAGCTGTTTCTCTGGCTTCTAATAGGTTAATCATGTAAGCTTTTTTATTAGAAGTCTCATTTAAAAGTCGTTCAGTTTGTTTTTTGCTTGGAAGAATCTCACTATTATTGTTTTCAATCAGCTCTTCTATTGATGAATTTTTAAATAATTTAAAAAGATATCCAACTGGCCTAAATAGTTTTAAAAAATTAAGTAATAATCTAGATGGATTTTTAGGTAATACCATAAAAACTTGTAAAGCTTTTATGGTATTGAATTCTAATTTATTATTAAAAGCTTTTTCTAATATTTCTTTATTTTCAAACTCAATAATTGCTGCATTAGTCCAAAAATCTTCTTTTCCAATATTAGTATATTGACAATTAAACCAGTGAAGACAATTAATTTTATTATTTGATATACTAATTAGAAATTCTGAGCTATTTGAAAATTTAGAAAATTTAAAGAAATAGAATAATATAATTTTATTTGTATTTTCGGTATTTAAGAAATTAGATGGGTTGGGAATAAAATTAGTCATAAATTGTTCTTAAGCTTATAAGCATGTTCTTTAAATTTAGTATTTTTATACTAATTAAACAAAATTTAATATCAAAATGTGAGTAGTACAAGAATTAAAATTGTTGAGTCATCTATATTGTTATTTAATAATAAGGGTTTAGCTAATGTAAGGCTTCAAGACATAGCTGAATATAATAATATTAGTCCTGGAAATTTAACTTATCATTTTAAAACAAAAAGAGATTTAATGGATTATATAATCTATTATATGATAAGAAAATTGGTGGAAAATGAGGTGAATCAAAAGGAGTTACTTAAAGAATTATCGTTATATAAAATTTTTAAAAATCATCTTATTTTTTTGATTAGTTATCGTTTTTTCTTTAGAGATATTTTAGAGATTATTAATTTGGTTCCTAATGCTAAATCTGTTTTTAGAGATGTTATAAGAGGAAATGAGAAGTTTACCACAACATACGTTAACATTGCTATTGAAAACGGTTTTATGCTTAAAGAATCACACAAAGGTCAGTATTCAACTTTTGCAAAAAATAGCTGGGCAATAGTTAATTCATCATTAACTAAATGGGAAGTTTTAGAAGATTCTAAATCAAAGTATTCAAATACTATAATGGAAATTATGGAGCATCATTATCCATATTTGACTAAAGAAGGAATAGATAGATATGAAAAAAGAAAAAAGGAGATATCGAAAAAAATAGCAAATGATTTTAAAGCCCTTTAATCTATTTATATCGGATAGTAATCTGGTTTTATTATAGTTGGAAATGTAATTCTAAAAGTTTCAGCACCAGAGAAGTTTGGGGCTAATAAACGTTCTCTTGTAAATTCTCCGCTAATGCCTTTAAAAATGCCTGTTCCACCAATTACAGTACCATTAAAAACTTCACCTTTTATTCCCCATACAAACAGCATAGTTCCTGTAATTGTATCTTTTGAAGGTTCATTAACATCACCACGATTTTTAGATCTAAATGCGAATGTAGCTGTTTGTTCTAAAATTATTTTATTCTCTAGTTTTTTACATTCTTTAACACTTTTAATATAAGCTTCTATTATTTGCTCTTTTGAACTTGTAGGAATCAGTTTCCTGTTAATAGAGCTCGCTATAAACTCACTTGAAATATCAGTGAAAAACCTATTAAATGCTGTAAAGTTTCCAATAACTCGATTGGGATATTTTGCAACCTGAACTAATGGATCATCTTTTTCTAATTTTAAACCACCTGAAGTTTTTTCTATGAAATGAGGATCTTTTGGATCTAATTCTAGTGGGCTACAACACTCATTGTCTTGGATAGTACTATTGCTGTAAATTGGACCACCACCATGTAATATTAAACCATTACTATTTACTTCTTTTTTAGAAAGTGAAAATAATTTCAATTTTATTGAATAAGGAATAAAAGGAATTCTAGAAAGAATAAATTTTATTTTTATTAATGGTAAGCTACTTACCATTTCAAGATTAAAAGTTTGTCCAAATAACGGTCCGTTTGAAACTGATTCAATTGTTAAGTTGTTGTTTTTTATATCTTTCATTTTACCAAGGAAAATAATATTTTTTAGAATTTACTGAATTACTTACAGGAATATAAACATCAGCGTTTGAATCCCATTTTGATTTTTTTAATGTCATATTCCATTTATTCCATTTTTCAGTTAGTTCTTGAGCTTTTTTAGGGTATTTTGATATTAAATTAATTTTTTCTGAAGGATCTTCATCAATTTTAGTTAATATCTCGAAATTTTCTTTTTCGTTTATATGCAGTTTGAAATTTTCAGAAATTACAGATTTCACATAACCGGTTTTCCAAAATAATTCTTTGTGAGGAATACTCTCATTTGAACTTAAATAGGGTAGTAGCGAAACACCATCAAACTTATTATTTTTTGATGGCGAGTTAACAGCATCTAAAATAGTAGGCACTATATCAAGTAAACTAACCATATTTGAATAATTCTCTTGGGGTTTGATTTTTTCTGGCCATTCCATCATCATCGGAACAATAGTGCCTCCTTCAAAATTAGACATCTTTCCTCCAATGTAGGGTGAATTATCTGTGGCTCTAGTATAAGTAGCCCCACCATTGTCACTTGTAAAAATAATTAATGTATTATCTGCTATCCCCTCTTGTTTTAGTATGTTTTTAATTTCTCCAATACTATCATCTAAATTCTTTATCATAGCATAATAGACTCTTTTATTATGATCGTCAATATGAGATAACTCGTCATAATATTTTTTTTGAGCTTGAAATGGACCATGTGGAGCCATATGCGATAAGTGGAGAAAAAATGAATTATTTTTATTAGTTTTTATAAAATCAACAGCTTTTTTAGTAAAAATATCTGTTAGATATTCTGAATTTTTAGGAACAATTTTCTTTCCGTTTTCTTCTAAATGATAATTCATTACTTGCCATGTAATGAAATCTGCAAAATCCCATATATGTCTAGATTCTACAATATTATCATTTTTTAATGGAGCATAAAGTGAGCCAGCTCCAGTAATGCCGTAATGTTCATCGAATCCAAAATTTTTAGGATTATATTTTGGATGTGAACCCATATGCCATTTTCCAATCACGGATGTTTTGTATCCTGATTTTTTCAAATAATCAGCGATAGTGCTAACATAAGGATCTAGACCTCGTTGATTGATTGGTACATCTTTTTCATACCACTGTTTGAAATTTTCTTTGTGGCCAAACCTTTTAAAATCCGCTCTTCTTACTCTAGGTGATAAATTAAAAAGATCAGGTAAAAACTCAAATCCATAACGTTGATGATAGTTTCCAGTTAAAAATGCTGCTCTTGATGGCGCACATACTGAAGCAGTTGCATATGCTCTTGAAAAATTGATTCCGTTTTTAGCTATTTGATCAATATTGGTTGTTTTAATTAATTTATTACCGTTAAGCGAAATGTCACTATATCCTAAATCGTCAGCAACAATTAAAATTATGTTTGGCTGATTTTTCTTATCAATAGATATTTCTGGGTGAATACTTGGTTTAGAATCAGAAAAAACAAAAGAATTATAAAATGAAATAAATAGTAATGCAATAATAAGTGTTGAACTTATGAAAATTGGTTTTAATTTATTTTTAAAATATAACCATATAGTTTCAGCAATAAACAAAGTCGGTAATACATATTTCCAGGACCTATTATACTCATCTTCAAAAAGACCTATTGGAGAATCTGCGTTAATTTCAAAATGATAAAGATGTAATTCAATTAGTTGTAAAAGCCAAGCTAAAATGGATCCACTAATTGTTATGAAAAGTATTTTATTTAAAGTATTACTAAATTTTTTTCTTGCTACTTTGTTTATAAACCATAAACCTGGAAAAATAAAAACTATAAAAAGTGTTAATATCCTTATAAAGGACTCATCACTTACAATCCCTGGTAAAGCAAACAGTGTGTAATTAGTGGCGAATAGACTTGTGATAATTAATAAAAGAGAATAGAATAAAGATTTATTTAGGAAACTTTTTTTTTTAATTAAAAAATATATTCCGAAAAAACCTAATAGTAAATGAAAAACACCAGTTGCAGGGTTTTCAAATCCTGAATTTAAATAAGAGTTAATAATAGTGTATGATAGACCAATGTTGAAAATTGAAAAAATAATTAGAAAAGGTCTGTGTAGACTTTTTATATTAAAGAATTTCCAAATATATAAAGCAAATAGACCAAGAGAAAATACAGCAACTCCGTACATTTTTGCAAAACCTAATGTAAGCTCGCTAGCATTATTGAATTCAGGTATTTTATTTGTGGCAAAAAATAATGCTAATCCTGCTAGAATTTCAAAAAATGCAGTAAAAAGAAAAAACTTTTTCATTCTTGTTTTCTTTTTTTAAAAGATAATATAAATAACAATATAAAAACAACAGGACCAATTCTTCTTAAATATAATCCTGGTGGAGTTTTGGAATAGTAAATACTCATATCACTTTCCATGATAAAATTTGAGATAAATGGTCCGCCAATTAGTTGAATGAAGTATATTAAAAAAAGTAATGGAATTAGATTGTTATATCTTAATATAATAACAAACCCTACAATTGATAATAATAATTGGTTTAGTCCCCATAGGTGACCAAAAAAGTATATTATTTGATTAGGATCTGGAATACCAACTAATTCTTTTAAACCAGCTATTTGCATTAAACCAGCATCTTGAAGAAAAAGATGAATTAAGCTTCTTGCAAAAAAAAAGATATTAAAAAAAAGTAAACTATATATGATAATTTTGTAGCCCTTAAAGCTATTATCAGCTTTTTTTGGAAACAATATTTTAAAAAAATTATTCATTTTTATTTTTTAAGATTTCCATCATCTTTTGAGGTGTTTCGTGTCCTGCATTTTGATTTTGTCCAGTTACAAATTTTGACTCCTCATCTATGACTGTTAGATTAGCAAATACATCTCTAAATGCTGTTTTACTCTCAAATATTACACCTGCTTTTATTAACTCATCTTCAGGGTGTTGAGGAGTAAAATCAATGCCTAATTCTTTGATTTGTTTACTTGTAACCCCTGTCATTCTTTTGTTTTCTATAATTAAGTTACCCAAAGAGTCTTTGGCTTTAATAAAACCCAAAACTCCGTGACATACAGCCCCTATTACAGTTTTTTTGCTGTAATAGGCTTGACTAATTTTTTTTCCAAGAATTTCAGAGTAACCTAAATCATAGGCTGCCCCCCATCCACCAGAAATAAATACTAAATCATACTGATTCATTTCTAAATCATCAATCAATATTGAGTTTTTAACTTTTTTCAGAAGAATATTATCATTAAGATACCTATCATCTTCATTAGTCTTAATTGCATAAAAAAATGATTCAGGATCAATAGGAATTTCACCTCCTTTTATACTTGCTATATCAACGTCAATTCCAGAGTTTACAAATTCATAATATGGAACCGTTAGTTCTGATGCAAATACTCCAGTTAATTTCCCATCAGTTTCACCAGGTTTATTTAATTTATTGTGACTAGTAGAGATTATGAGTGCTTTTTTATTTTTAAAATTATAGTTTTTACTTTCTTCGAATTCTGGATGTAATCCTGCTGAATTTAATAGAGTTGGTAATGAAATAAAAAACAGTATAATTATTCCAGATAAAAATCCAATTATTTTTAAAGTTTTTTTCTTCATTAAATATTATTTTTTACTATGAACTTATGCATTCTATCTGCCATTATTTCACCAATGTCTTCTTGAATAAAATGATTGGCTTCTATGAATTGCTCATGATTCTGACCTTTAGCTCCTGGAACCATTTTAATCCATTTATTTTGAATTTTTGGGGTTCCTAAGAGCTTGTCTTGTAATCCTATTAAAGATAGAAAAGGTTTTTTAAATTTTTTAAGTCCTTCTATTGCCTTTAGTGTTTGCCCTGTTATACCGGCATTCATTGAAGGTAAAGTTCGAGGTCCCGCCATATAGATGAAAGAGGGGAATGGTGCAGAGTAAGCATTTAAGATTTCTTTATTTTTTTTAAATTTTCTGGAAAAGGAATATTTTAAAATACTTTTGATATCAACCATAGGAGCTGTTAGACAGTAAAGTATCCATGCTTGAAAACTTTTATTATCAAACCCACCTAGTGAATAATAAGCCATAGCTCCAGCAAAGCTTTTAATTTTGATATTTATTTCAATTGTTTCGGGAATATACAATGGATTGGTTTTTTCTGTAAAGTTTGGAAGCTCAGCATTTGCTGCTATTATTCCTGCAAATAAGTCCGGATTTTCTCCTGCAATTCTAAGACCAATAAGACTTCCCCAATCTTGACAAAAGAGAGTAATATTATTTAATTTAATTCCTTTAATAAAAGACAGGATATTATCACAATGTGTATTGTAAGCATGATATTTTTGATAAATAGGCTTGTCGGATTTACCCATGCCCATTAAATCGGGTGCAATACACCTATATCCTTTAGAAATCAATTCGTGAATCATTGTTCTATACAAAAAAGACCAAACAGGTTGACCGTGAAGAAGTAATACAGTTTTTCCGTCAGTTGGGCCAGCATCTACATAATGAATTTTTATTCCATTAAGATCAAAATAATTTTCGTTAAAATTATAGTTTGGTAAATTGTTAAAACATTCACTTGGAGTTTTGACAAATTCTATTCCATCTTTAGTTTTGTAAACGGGGACCGATTTGTCCCACAACACTTCTTTTGGAAGAGGTGCAATATTCTTTATAATTCTTCCTCTAGCTTTTTTGTCAATTTTTATTGGAGAGCCTATTAAAGTAAATAAGAGTTTTTTAAACGTTTTCTTAAGCTTCCTCATAAGAATTTTTAGTATTTAAATACTAATTTAATAAAAAATAATTAAAAACCTCAGTTTAGTTTAATACTTTTTTGAAGTGACTTAAAGTAGTCTAGAGATTTTTGATCTTTTTTCTCTACCAGGATTCTAATAATCATAAGTCCATTTTTTTCTGGTGATTGGATAGTGTTTTTTTTATTATTATCTGAGAGAGATAGTTTAAGTTCAAGTTGACTTGTATTAAATTCTATATCGTTTTTTACATACCAATTTATTGTATTTGACTTATAAAATGAGACTGACCAATATGTTGAATCAGGCATAGTTCCAGTTAAATTAAGATCACCTTTACTCAGATCATAGAAGCATAATGAATATAAAAAATCAGGATTTGGCATGACTACATTCTTATATTCATCACTTGGTAAGTTAAAATGTTTTATTTCATTATCCTGAAGGTTTTGATTTTTCTCAAGTTTATAATGAAACACACCATATACTGCTTTAGGTATGTAATGAATAGTTAAATGGTATGAGAAATAGCTCATTAGAAATACTAATAATAAATAGAAAAATATATTTTTCATTTCTCTATTCTTTTAATTATCGGAAGTTCTAAAACCTCTATGTTGCTATACACTTCTTTATTAGGGTTATATAATCTTAAAGTAATATGAAATTGTTTTTCGTTTGCTGAGGGTAACCAATTGATTTTCTTTTTTGATGATGAAATCATGATAGAATGACTCTCTTCAAAATTTTCTTTATTAATACTAAATTTATTAATCTTGTTTTTAACTAAAAAATAATTTTCTCCATACAAAGTATAGCTCCAATATCTACAAGTAGGAGGAATTCCAATTATTTCATAATCATACTTAGAGGATAAAATCCTCCCTTTACTATCTTTATTTGACAAGAAATAAAGTGCTTCTTTTTCATCAAGAGCAAACACTCCAATTCTAGAGACGTATGCTCTTTGGAAATTGTTTTGTAAATCCATATTGGGATTTACAATCCAGTTTCCGTTTTTTATTGAGAATTCGTTATTCTGTGCTGAGGAATTAATATTTGAAACAGCTACAAATATTCCAATTAAAAATGAAACTATAATTAGCGTTGGTATTATTATAAGTTTGATTTTAAACAAGGATTTCATTTCTATTTAACTATAAATTTATCACCATCATTTGCTAAGTAAATTTTTCCTTGAAAGCCTTTAGTTTCCTTTTTATATAAATTTTTGATAACAATGTTATCAGGTGCAGGAATCAAATGAGTCAATATGAGTGTTTTTACATTTGCTTTATTAGCCAGTTTGATGATTTCTTTTGGATTAGCATGATAATCTTGAATGTCAGTGACAATACGAGAATTTCTTTTCATTGATTTATTATCAAGAATTGTAGCTGTTTTTTTTAATAAAGAATTTAGAATTACCTCGTGAATTAATAAATCAGCATTTTCAGCCATTTCAAAAACAACTTTGTTTGCTTTAGTATCTCCACTTATAACGATTTTTTTGTTATTGAATTCAATCGAGTATCCAACTGCTGGAATAACCGGATAATGATCAACATTAAAAGCGGTTATTTTTACTCCATCTTTATTATAAATAATTTGTTTGTCTAAATTTTCAAATTCATTAGGAATTCCTAATGCATATTTAGTATTCATTAATTCTGGACCGTGATGATCAACTCTATATTTATTTTCTAATTTTAAAAAGGATTTATTACTATCTAATATTTCTTTAAGACCAGTAGGCCCATAAACATTCAAATCTTGATTTCTACCCAAAACCCAGGATCTATTAATCATATAAGGAAGGTCTATATAATGATCTGAATGATAGTGAGTGATAAAAATACCATCTAATTGATTTAATGGTAAATTCATATTCTCAGCCTTTTGGACAACGCCATCGCCAACATCAAAAAGGAAAAATTTTTCATTTAGAAATACTGCTGTTCCAGAATTTGCTCTTTGAGCGCCTAAAGGGGAGCCTGTTCCTATTGTGAAGACAGCAATTTCATCTTTTTTGAAGTTAAATCTGTTTTGATTTTTATCTATGTTGTAATTAATTAAGTAAGTTGAAAATTTTTCAGGAAAAAAACTAATAATAGAAATAGATAGAAATATTGAAAACAATAAAAGCGAGAAACTTAATTTTTTTTTCATTGTTAAATTTTCATTAATTTTTTCGCCCAATTAACTAGGTATTTCATTGATAGTCTGTGTGAAAATCTTGAAAGGAAATATATGAATTTAGCGTCTGGCCCAATAACTATTCTAGTTTTCTTTTTTTGGATAGCATAAATAATTTTATCTGCAGTTTGATCAGCAGTTGTTGGAAAATGAGCATCAAGTTTTTTTAACTGTTCTTCACTTAAGTTTTGACCTTCAATATTTCTAACGATATTAGTTTTAATTCCGCCTGGATGAACACATGTTACAATAACTCCTGTTTTGTTGCATAATTCTTCTGCTGCTAAAGCTTCACTAAATCCTCTTATAGCAAATTTGGAGGTGCTGTAAACCGATTGATATGGAGTTCCTAAAACCCCCATGATACTGGAAAGATTTACAACACTTGATTCCTTTTGTTTTCTTAGTTCTGGTAAAAAAGCTAAGGTTCCATAAATCATTCCCCATAAATTAACTCCTAGGACTTTATTGTAAGCCTCCATAGTTGTTTCTGATGCAGAAGAATTTCCGTTAGTTATTCCTGCATTATTAATAACAATATCTACTTTTTTATAATGTTGAATTACATTTTTTGCAAATTGATCAAAATCCTCTTTATTAGATACATCAAATATCTCAGTATATATTTCACTTTTGGATCCGATTAACTTAATAGTTTTTTTAAGTGCATTTTCATTAAAATCGTTTAATGCTAATTTAGCTCCATTTTGGTATAATTTTATCGCAAGAGATCTTCCTATTCCTGATCCTGCTCCAGTAATAACAACTATTTTATTTTTTATTTTTTTCATATATTTTTTAAGAATCGTAGTCTTTATAGTCTTTCGAAGGATCGAAATCCATATCCGTTTTAACTGAACTTAATTCACTTCTTGAATCTTTAGATCTAATAATCGGAAATAATAATTGAACATACCAAGGTTCTTTCATTTTGTTCCAGGCACCAAATTTTGTAGGATATTTTCTAGTTATTTTAGCAGTTCCAAATAAAATATCCCAAAAAAATAATAAATTACCATAGTTTCCATTAGGATTAGATACTCCATCCTTAGAAGTTAAACCATGGTGAGCGTAATGTGTACAAGGAGTGGAGATGGTTCGTTCAACTATCCAAGCCAGTGGGTGTAAAATCTTGTATTTATATAAAAATCTATCCCATCTAATTTCACTATGAGCAAGTAAGATAATAGTCATTTTTACAGGTAAATAATATAAATAAACTTCTGTCATACCTACATAGATTAAAAGCGCAGAAAACCAGATTCCTGGCATAAATGCATAATATAAAACAGCATTTCTATAAGTCACTAAAACACCCATTTCTTCAACAACATGATGAGGGCGGTGAAGCTTCCACATAAATGAATTTTCATGTGAGAGTCTATGCCATAAATATTGAGTAAGATCATCTAAGATTATAAAAGCTAAAATATGCCATAAAAAAAATGCATTTATAAAATAGTCTTCAAAAGAAGGGAACCAAAAATTCATTGTAAATAAAACAAAAACTAGAATGGCTGGTTGAATTAACGTAGGCAAAACAGTCAGGGAGATAAGTTCAATAGTTAGATCGTTTTTAGACCTTTTGTCATTAAAGTATAATCCGCCAAATGATTCAATGACACCTAAACTTACTAGTATAATTAAAGGGATTAACTTACTAATGCTTTCATTTTCCATAGTCGATTAAAAATAGTAAATAAATACTAATTAAATTAAGGGTGATTTTAAATTAGTTTAATTTAAATAACAATCAGTTTAAACCCTCTCAATTACAATTGAACTAGCACCACCACCACCATTACAAATTACGGCACATCCTACAGACGCATCTTTAGTTTGCAATACATTATTTAGTGTGGTTACTATTCTAGCGCCTGAAGCACCTAATGGATGGCCTAATGAAACTGCTCCTCCGTGAACGTTTACTTTATTAATATCGATATCTAATATTTTATTAAAGGCTAATGGAACGACAGAAAAGGCTTCATTTACTTCGAAAAAATCAACATCATTAGTAGACATTTTTGCTAGTTTTAATGCTTTTGGTGCTGCAATGGTTGGAGCAGTAGTAAACCACTGTGGGGCTTGTGCTGCATCAGCAAAAGACAGTATTTTAGCAATTGGTTTTAAATCAAACTTTTTAACAGCTTCTGCACTTGCTAAAATTAATGCAGAAGCTCCGTCATTAATAGTAGAAGCATTAGCGGCAGTTACTGTTCCGTCTTTAGAAAATGCAGCTCTTAATTGTGGAATTTTTTCAAATTTTACATTTTTGTATTCTTCATCTTCATCGACAATTATAGGATTTCCTTTTCGTTGAGGGATAGAAACTCCTATGATTTCTTTTTTAAAAACTCCACTTTTAGTAGTTGCTTCAGAATTTTTATAAGACCTAATGGCAAAAGCATCTTGTTCTTCTCTAGAAATATCATATTTTTCTGCTGTTTTGTCTGCAAATACTCCCATAGCAATTTCATCGTATGGATCAAGTAATCCGTCTTTGTGTAAGCCGTCAATTAGTTCTGAATTACCATATTTATAGCCAAACCTAGCTTTTGGCACGTAGTAAGGGATGTTAGACATGTTTTCCATACCTCCTGCAACTAAAACATCAGCTTGACCTAACATAATGCTTTGAGCAGCAAACATGATTGATTTTAATCCAGAAGAACAAACTTTGTTAACTGTTGTGCATGGGACTGAATTAGGAATATTAGCAGCTAAAGCTGATTGTCGAGCTGGTGCTTGACCTAAGTTAGCAGAGCATACATTTCCCATAAATACTTCATCAATGTTTTTTGAATCTATATTTGCGTTATCTAGAGCTCCTTTAATAGCAATGGAACCTAATTTAGTGGCCGAAATATTTGCAAAAACACCTCCAAAACTTCCTAATGGTGTTCTGACAGCTGAAACTATATATACTTCTTTTTTAGTCATAGTGTTTTAGATTTTCATTAAAAATAATTTATTTTATATGAATTAACAATTTAAAACATTAATCAATGTTGTTAATGCAACAATTAAATTGTATTTTAAATTAAAATCTTTATTTTTATAAAAAAATAATCTCCATATTAAACATATAAGAATATTAAATAAATGCAATTAAAAAACACACAATTTGGCTTAAATGAAGAACAGGAAGCTGTATTAGATGCTGCTGATAAATTTGGGAAAAAAGAATTATATCCGTTAGCTGAAAAAATGGATAATGAAGAGTGGTGGCCAGAGGGTATTTTTAAAAAGATGGGCGATGCGGGATTAATTGGTTTAACTGTCGGTCCTGAGTTTGGTGGGGCAGGAATGAGTTATATGCAGGCAGGTTTGGTTTGTCAAGCATTTGGTAGATGGAACCACGCGATGGCATTAAGTTGGGTTGCTCACGATAATTTATGTTTAGATAATATTTACCGAAATGGTTCACAATATATTAAAGAAAAATTTTTACCTGGACTTTGCAGTGGAGAATTAGTAGGTGCTTTAGGATTAACGGAACCAGGAGCAGGGTCTGATGCGTTGGGATCAATGCGAACTACAGCAAAAAAAGAAGGAGATTATTATATTTTAAATGGTAGTAAAACATACATAACTAACGGTTCAATTGCTGATGTTATTATAGTTTACGCAAAAACAGACATTAACAAAGGCAATAAAGGGATTACTGCTTTTGTAGTTGAAACCAATAACCCAGGGTTTATGGTTGTGTCAAAATTAAAGAAAATGGGTTTTAGAGGAAGTCAAACATCAGAATTGTTTTTTGAAAATTTTAAAGTTTCTGTAAATAATATTTTAGGAAAAGAAGGTCAAGGTCATGTTGTTGCAATGAATGGACTTGATTTTGAACGCGCAATGATAGCGCCTATTTCTCTTGGAATAAGTGAAAGAGCTTTAGAAATTTCTGTAGAGTATGCTAAAATAAGAGAGCAATTTGGAAAACCTATTTCAAGCTTTCAAATGATTCAGTCTAAGTTGGCTGATATGTATACTTGGGTTCAATCTATTAGAGCATTGGTATACGTAGTTTTATCGGAATGCGATGCAATAGATAAGAAAGAAGGGGGTAGAGGGGCAATTCATATGAACACAGCTGCTTCAGTAATGCATGCTGCTAGTACTTCTAATAGAGTTTTAGATGAGACACTTCAAATTCACGGAGGAATGGGTTATATGTGGGAAAGTGAAGCCAATCGTTTGTATCGCGCAAATAAATTATTAGAAATTGGAGCGGGGACTACAGAAGTTAGAAAGATGATTATTAGTAAAGTTCTTCTAGGTCAATAAAAAAATTAACTATATTTTTTCAACATTTCTGTTTGTTCGTTAATTGAATTTGTAAACTCTTCTTTTAATGAATTTATTAAATCTTTACAGCTAGGAGAATCCTTTATTGAAGTTACTCCTTGTCCAGCAGACCAAATAGTTTTCCAAGCTTTTGCTTCTGTATCCATTTCTTTGCCAAAATCTATTTTACCTTTTTTACTCCAAGTTTCTTCAGTAATTCCCATAGCTTCTAAGCTTGGTTTTAAGAAGTTTGCTGCTACTCCAGAAACTGAAGCAGTATATATAATGTCACTTGCTTTAGAGTTGATAATCATGTCTTTATACTCTTCTTCAGCCATACTTTCTTTAGTGTTTATAAATCTAGTACCCATGTAAGCTAGATCTGCACCCATTTGTATTGCAGAAGCAATATCTCTTCCACTTGATATACATCCTGAAAGTAAAATTGTTTTTTTGAAAAAAGATCGAACTTCAGAAATGAAAGGCATAGGGTTAATGGTGCCTCCGTGTCCTCCAGCACCTGCAGCAACTAGTATCAGCCCGTCAACTCCAGCTTCAGATGCTTTTTCTGCATGTCTTTTTTTAATAACATCATGAAACACCAGTCCTCCATAAGAATGTACTGCATCAACTAGTTGGCTTACTGCTCCTAGTGATGTTATTATAATTGGAACTTTATGTTTAACACACAGAGCTAAATCAGCCTGAACCCTTGGGTTAGTTTGATGAACTATAAGATTTACACCATAAGGAGCTGCTTTTTTGCCAGTTTTTTTTTCAAAATCACTTAACTCTTTTTTAATCGTTATTAGCCACTCTTCAAAATCTTCGCTTGTTCGTTGGTTTAGTGCAGGAAAAGTACCAACAATTCCATTTTTACAACACTCTATAACGAGTTGTGGTCCTGAAATAAGAAACATTGGTGCAGCTATTGCAGGAATGTTTAATTCATTTATAAATTGCGGTCTTGTCATGATTAATTGTTATAGTATAAATATCTTGATTTATTTTTAATTTAAGTTAATCTTAGATAAAAAAAAGAGCAATATTTCTATTGCTCTTTTTTTAAATAATTAAGTTATTTTAAAAGTCATGTTTTAAAGCAAACATTGTTTGTCTACCAAGTTGTGGCATGTTTGGAAATAAACTGTATTGTGTATCAAATAGATTAACAAGATTCATACTCAGTTTTGTCTTTGAGCTAATATCAAAACCTAAATTAGCATCTACGATATTTCTGCTGTCAACAGTTCCTGAGTAGAAGTTACCCATACTCGCTTCGAAACCACCATCATATTTATATCCTAAACCTAAATTCCATTTTCTTCCATTATCATATGCTAACCCAGCTTTAACTCTATGTTTAGAATGGTTTAAGTGCCAAGACCCTTCTTCTGTTAAAGATCCTAAGTCATCTTTTTCAAATACAGTCTGACTAACAGTAGAATAATTTCCATATAACGTTAAATTATCATTTGCTCTCCATTTCAAACCACTTTCAAATCCCCAGTAATTTACTTTACCAAAGTTTTTATAACCAAGCATAATGTTTGGTTGCCCATCATGTGGCGCTTGGTCTGTTTCGATAGTACCAATTCCTCCAGCTGCAGCAAATTGAGCGCCTACACCAGCATAACTATTTGCAAGTATACTAGCAAAGTATGGGCCATATGCAGGACCATAAGTTGGAGTAAATTGACTAGCAAAGTATGGGTATAAAACATTAACCATGTCAGTTGCTAAATTAGGAACAGCTACCAATGGACTTAATTGAACAAGAGAAGTGAAATTTTCTTTTATTGAATTGTAAATATTAAAGCTAAAAGTCAATTTATCGGAAAGCATTCCTTTATATCCAAATTCATAGTGTGTTTCTTTCCCAAGAGTTGCTTTATTTCCGTCTACTAGTGGACCAAAAGGGTTTCCGTTAAGGTCTAATAAAGTACCTTGAGAAAATTGATTCAGTCCTGCTATATCTGCTAACGTGTTTTGATTAGTTAAAAATGGTATAAATCCTTGAAGCGGAGTGCCAACCAACGCTGGTACAACATATCCTGAAGCTACCGCGAATGCAGTTACAATAGGCATTCCAATACCTGGGTTAGATGGAATGGCTCCTCCTCCAAGCAGCCATGATGTTGTTGGATTATTAAATGTTTGAGCATTTTTATTTCCATAAATATAAACATTACCGTAATCTAAATTCTGAACAGGTAAATCAACAAATAAATTTAAAGCTGATGGAGGAATGAAAGCCTTATTAAAAGTTAGCCTTAAACTCTGTCTATTAGTTGGTTTAAACACCAACGCAGCTCTTGGAGAGAAAGACGTTTCTCCTATTGCAGGATATTTATCATATCTTCCAGCAAGTTGTAGGTTCAACTTTTCAGAAATATCAGTTTTGGTTGAAAAATATGCACCGTATATTCTGTAATTGTCTTCATCTTCATATCTTCCAAAAGTTGCTAAGCTAGTCTCGAAATCTGCATTTTTATGCTCAACACCAATAGACATTTTTGTGTTGATTTTATCAAATGCTAACTCGTATTGAACTTGTAACTGAGATTGTTTACTTTCAACACCAGATGTTAATCCAGTTCTATAATTAAACCCACGATATTTATCACTAGCAGGGTTCTTGACATCAGTAAAATTATATTGAACAAATAAATTTTTAGATTGAATTCTTGTTTGTATAAAAGCTGATCTTTGTTGTGCTCTAGTTTCACCAGTTGCACCAATTAAAATATTTGCTGCAACTTCGTTAATACCAGCTACCGTAGTTATTGATAAATCGTTTGAAGGTCTATAGTATAAAGTAGCATCAGCTCCTCTTTGTGAATTTCTTTCTTGAATTTTTCTGTTAATATTTCTAACTACTCTTCCTGTTGATGCATCCTTGATTTCACTAGAAAATTGTGAAGTTGTAGTATTTGGATAATCGAAATCTTCATTTTCTCCATATTTTAAATTGAATTTATATCCAAACGTATTATCGTCATTGCTTACTGCATGTCTGAAATCCATTTTATACATATTCATATCAAAACTTCCGATTTGTTTAAAACCACCTGCTTGTAAGTTAATCGAAGTTCCAGGATATTTGAATGGATCTTTACTTAAATAATGAACTACACCAGCCCCAACTCCAGGACCATATAATGCAGAAGCAGGCCCCATTACAACTTCAACTCTTTCTAAGTCTAAGTTGCTAAGGTTACTAACATCAGCATCAAAAAAATCAATTCCTGTAACATTTAAAGCTCTATAATCAAGCATCACAAGAGTCGAGGTAGTAAATAAATCTACATTGTCTCTTAAAGCAACCGTTGATCTGTTTGCACCATGTTTATCAATTTGTACACCTACCATATCATCTAAAAGAACAATAGAGTTAAAAGCAGATTTATTTTCAATTTCTTTAGCTCCTATTATTTGAATTGATGAAGCAGCATTAATAGCTTTTTCAGCTTTTCTAGATCCAGAAATTATAACTTCGTCAAGATATTCTCCTGTTGAAAGGCTTATATTAATGATTTGATTTTCAGCTTTAACTAGTAAAGTTTGTGCTTCAAAACCAAGAGAGCTTATCTCAAAAGTCCAAGGTAAATCTTTGTCAGACGATATTGTAAAGACTCCATTGTCACCAGTTACTACACCTGTTGTAGTTCCTTGAATGATTACATTAACTCCATAAAGAGCATCTACACCATCTGTAATTTTACCTGTTACAGTGTTAGTTTGTGCGTTAACCATAAAAAATGTGGTTAATAACAACATCAAACTAGATAAATAAAATTTAATTTTCATAATTGTTTTTTTTGGTTTGTTTTAAATCTTTTTTTTATTCAAAAAAATAATATAAACAGTATTAAAATACTAATATAATTAAAACTTTATACTTTTTTTAAGAATTCACCATTATGTGCGGTAATATGATACTATTTATTTGATTTTTAAAGTTTTTATTAAAATCATGTCCCATACCTTTTATAATAACCAGTTGAGATCCGTGAATTAAGGATGCCATTTTTTCTGAGTGACTAGGTTTGATTAATAAATCATCTGAACCATGAATAATTAAGGTAGGAGTTTCGATTTTCTTTAACTTCCTATATCTTGATCCAGATTTTTTTATTGCTTTTGTGTGTTGATTGAAAGCAGTTTTGTTAAATCCATTTCTGTGTTTTATTTCATAAAGAGTTTTTAATATCTGTTTTTCTGAATTAAAAACTTGATTACCAGCCCCGTGCCATAAATGATCTAATTTAAAATGAAACTTTAAAACTTTATCAATATCTCTTTTGGTATTTCTATAGTTAAATATCATTTTTTTTAACTGACCAAATCTTTTTGAATCAGGTTTTTCAGCTTCAGGATCAAATAAATGACCTGTTGACATAAGTGAGGTGAATGAAAGCAGTTTCTCTGGATAATTAATCGCAATTATTTGTCCAATCATTCCACCCGTTGAATAGCCAATAATGTGAAATTTTTTAATATTTAAATGATTAGCAACCGCTAGTGTATCTTTAGCCATCTCTTCAAGACTATATGAATTGTATTTGGACCAATCACGTATCCAGTCAGATTGCCCCAATCCTCTATTATCAAATCTTATAACTCTAAAGTTGTTTTTTAGAATTGTTCGTATCATTTGATCTGGCCACTGGATCATTGTTTCTGCCGCTCCATTAATCAATAAAACTGTTGCTACAGGATTGCCCGTTTGACATAATTCTTCATAAAATAATTTAACATCTATGTTTTTTGCATATCCAGTTTTTCCCGTAATTAGTTCAGGAATATCTTTTGATTTAGCTATAGAAATGAGTTTGTTTATATACGAATCGAGAACATTATCTTCTGATTTAGTTTTTAGATAAAAGCCTAAAATAAAAGCGATAAAAATTAATAAAAAAAGTGCCATTAAATTTATTCCCAAATAACAGATTCATTATTTTTTTCCCAATCAGCATAGTTCTCAGAAAATTTCTCATCAATTTTTGCTCTTTTAATTTTAAGAGTAGGAGTGGTCATTCCATTTTCAGGCAACCAATCTTCTTTTACTAATATAATTTTAGAGATTTTTTTGTAACCAACTAGATCGTTGTTAACTTTCTCTAAAATATTAACTAATTTTTTGGTTGTACGTTCTTTATTTTTAATAGCTAATTCTGCAGGAACTGCTAAAAGAATGGGTTGAACACAGTTAAGACCAACAATACATGTTTGAGAGAATTCAGAAACATTTCCAAAATATGCTTCTAAAACTCCTGGTTCTATATACTTCCCTTTAGCTGTTTTGAACATATCTTTAATTCTACCAGTTATATACAGGAAACCATCATTATCAATACGTCCTTTATCACCAGTATGCAACCATCCGTCTTTTAAGGTTTCTTGAGTTACCTGCTCATTTTTATAGTAACAACTTAATAAGAATGGACCTTTCATTAAGATTTCTCCCTGGTCACTGATTTTTAATTCTACACCTGGAACTGCTTGTCCTACTGATCCCCTTCCTAAAGGTTGGTACGGGTTTAAATTTGTACATGTAGCGCAGTTTTCTGTCATACCGTACCCATTTGTAATATATATACCTATACTTCTGTACCAGTCTAATAACTCTAATGGCATTGCTGCAGCTCCGGTTACTAAAGCTTTAGCCCTAGACATTCCTAAAGCACCTTTTAGTTTCTTTTTAATTAACCAGGAAACTATCGGTATTTTTAGAAGTTTTGAAAGCTTTTTTTGTGGCATTTTCATTAATATTTTTTCTTGAAACTTTGTGTAAATCCTTGGAACACCTTGGAAAGCCGTTGGTTTTATATCATTTAAATTTTGTCCAAAAGTTTCTAAAGATTCCACAAATGAAAGCGTTCCACCATACCTAAAAGCAGTATGTTCTATAACAATTCTTTCGAAAATATGATTTAATGGCATGTATGAAATAAAGTCATTATTTCCCTTCATGTCTACTCTAAGGGGATTTCCGTTTTCTGTAATTCTTTTAGTGTTATAAAGTGTCTCATATGTAAGAACAACTCCTTTTGGATCTCCGGTTGTTCCAGAAGTGAAAATTATAGTCCAAATGTCTTTTAAATTTGGAATAAAATTGTCTGTTTGTGAATCAAATTTATTTATAAAATCATACCACTGATGTCCTGTGCTAATTTTAGAATGGTCTTTATAATGAGGGAATGCTATTGTAGGCATGTCGCTACTAACGCCTTTTTTCATTTCTTCCCAGTCTTCTAATTTTCCTACAAAAAGAGCTTTAACATCACCAAATTCTAATAAATTACCTACTTCTTTGGAATTTAAGGTTGGAAAAAATGGAACAGAAATGTATCCAGCCATTGAAATAGCTAAATCAGCTATAATCCATTCTCTACAATTCTTAGAAATTAATCCAATATGACTGTCTTTTTCTAAACCTAAACTTTTTAATCCATTAGCGAGTTTTCTTGCCATTAACCCAACTTCATTCCAAGTATAGGTCTCCCATAGGTTTCCAAATGGTTGTTTAAGAAATGGTTTGTCAGAAAGTTCTTTTTCCCATCTGTAAAAAGGAAAATCAAATAACTCGTTGTTCATATTATTGTTGTTTTGTTGTTTTAATTTTCAGATTCCAATCCTTCCATTTATTCTAATCTGAACTATCAAGATTAATTTTCCTGTAAAAAATTTTTCAGAAAGTTCTTCAATACTTGAATAAATCAAATATAAAATATTTTCTTGTATAATTAAACTAGGGTGTTTTACGTTGTGCATAAAAATAAGCCTTTTTATATTTTCATAATTTTTTAACTGATTTTATTATTTCTTAGTAGGTATAATATTGTAATCTGAAATTTTAATTTTTCTTGTTTTTAATCTGTAGGATATTGTTGTTCCAGGCCAAATAGTTATGTTTTTTTTGTTTTCCCCAGCAATATACCAGCTTTGACATCCTCCAGTATACCAAATCATTTTCTTTAATCTTTTTTGAATTTTTTTATTAAATTTTTTAAATACAGATTCTTTAAGGTTTAAATATGAATTGGGTTTGTTTTTTAGATTTTTCAAATAATCTAAAGCATAACTATATTGAGATTCCATTACATGAATTATCGAAGTATGGGAAAGTCCAGTGTTTGGCCCAACTAAAAAAAGAAAATTAGGCATATCATTTGAAGCCATTCCATAATACGCTTCACCTCCATTTATGTTCCATTCTTCAAATAGTTTCTTATTGTTAATTCCTTCTAGTTCGAACATGTGTGAAAACTGACCTGTTTTAAATCCAGTTCCGTAGATTATTGCATCTAATTTGTGAAATACATCATTATCATCGATGATTCCGTTTTCCTTAATTTCTTTAATATTTTCAGTTACAAGGCTTACGTTATCTTTTTGAATTGCGCCATAATATAAATTTGAATATAATATTCTTTTGCAACCTATTTCGTAGTCAGGAGTTAATTTGTCTTTCATTTTTTCATTTCTTACAGACTTGTTTAAAAAATCTATAGATTCTTTCTTAAGTGCTTTAGCTGCAATACTATTTTTATATTTAAACATTCCTCTTAACTCTAGGGTCCAATAAATAAATTCCCTCAATATTCGATTATAAAAAGGGTGTTTTTTAAATCTTTGCTTGCTTTTGTCTGATATTTCTGTATTTATTCTAGGAGAAATCCAAGGTGCTGTTCTTTGAAAAACAGTCATATGTTTAGGTTGCTCTGCAATATGTGGAATTATTTGAATTGAACTAGCTCCAGTTCCAATTACTGCAATTCTTTTATTTTTTAAATCATAAGCGTGATTCCAGTTTGAAGAATGAAAAGATTCTCCTTTGAAGTTATTTATACCTTTTATTTTTGGCATTAAAGGTTCATTTAGTCCACCTACCGCAGTTAAAAGCATTCTTGCAATAATTATCTCTCCGTTAGAATCTTTTATTTCCCATTTCCCGATTTTGCTATTAAACCTTGCCGATTCTACACATTTATTTTTCTTTAAATGATCTTCAAGTTTATATTTTTTTACACAATGCTTAAGGTAATTTAATATTTCAACGTGAGGAGCGCATAGATTGCTCCAGTCTGGATTGAGTTCAAAAGAAAAAGAATATAAAAAAGATGGAATGTCGCAGGCACATCCAGGGTAATTGTTGTCTCTCCAGGTTCCTCCAACTTCATTAGACCTTTCTAAAAGTAAAAATGAATTGTGTCCATTTTCTTTTAATTTAATTGCCATTCCAATTCCGGCAAATCCTGCTCCAATTATTACTGTATCCAAGTGAGTATTCTTAGTTTTCATTTTTTTAAATAAGAAATATTGATTATTGTATGCAATATACTAAAATTAACAAATAAAATTATATTTGAAATATAGTTTTTTAAATTAAAAAAATTAATTGGATTGATTTAATTTCTCTCTTATTTCATTATATCTAGACTTTGTTATTGGGTATTTGATTATAAAAAAAATGGATGTTAAATAAATTACCATTAATATTGGCCCTCCAATTAAGCCAAGTTTAGATATTGTTTCTGGAGAGATTTCGCTAATATCAGATTGGGTTGGAAAAGCAATTATTTTTAATAAAATTCCTGCAAAAAAGTATCCCACACCAACTGTTAATTTATAAGCAAAGGACATGGTTGAAAAAAATAACCCTTCATGTCTTTGGTTGGTTATCGATTCATATTCATCAACGACATCCGCCATCATTGAATTAGCAAGACTCATAGCAGTCCATAGAAAAGTAAAGCCAATAGTAGAAAGAGTCAGGTAAGAAATTAAAAGATACCGAGATTCATTTGAAGGAAATAGGTCGAGTAATCTTAAGTTATATGGGCTCGATATAAAGAATCCGAATAGAGCAGTGCTTATTATTACAGCTGTTTTTTTATCATATAATCTTCCAAGTCTTGGCGCGATGAATAAAGAAAGAACACCAGCTATTCCTCCTGAAAAAATAATGGCAGCGATTCCGTTTTGATCTAATTCGAAAAAGTAAGACAAGAAATAGGTTGTTAGAGAGTTGCCTATTCCAAAAGCAATATAGATCATCATTGTAAATAATACTATTGAATTGAACGATTTCATTTTTACAGCTACTAAAATATTTTTCAGTAAAGATCCTATGCTTTCTCTTTTATTCATTTTTGGAAGAGAAGGAATTGTGTGTTTTGTCCCGAAGACACTTATTAAGATTGTGCAGACCATTAAAATAGCACATATCAGAGCGAATTTAGGATAAGCTTCAACGTTTTGTAATCCAGTAGACATTCCTTCTTTAGGAATAAAAATAAATATCAATCCAAAAAGACAAACAAATGGAGAAACTAGTGTGGTGAACATAATTCGAAAACTCGTAATAACCGTTCTTTCATCATAGTCTGATGAAAGTTCAGCTCCTAAAGACATTCCTGGCACTAAAAAAAGGGTTAGAAATAATCTAATTAGTATGGAAAAAATAGTCATCCATAAAAACAAATTAAATTCACTAATTCCAGATGGAGGCAAGAATAACAGGTAAGTTGATATTCCTAAAGGAAAGGCGGACATTAGCATTATAGGGTGTCTTCTTCCCCATTTAGTTGATTTAAAATTATCAGAAATAGTTCCAATTATTGGATCTGAAATTGCGTCAAACATAATGGCAATTAAAGTAGCAGATCCAGTATAAATTGGATCAAGACCAAGGATTTGACTGAAATAAAAAAAAACAAAAATAGAATACAGTACATCTTTAATTCCAACCGAAATAAAGCCAATCCCATAAAAAATTTTAGTCTTATTATTAATCCTCATTTTTTTTTGTTAAGTTATTATAATATCATCATATATTCTAATACAGTATGTCAAATACAAATTTTTATAATATATTTGTATTAATTACATAGTTATTGCTGTAATGAATAAAACTAAGCGACGTATAATTTTAAGCGCAATTAATCTTTACAACAAAAGAGGTTTTACTAATGTTTTGAATCAAGATGTTGCTAAGGAATCCGAAATTAGCTTAAGTAATTTTAACTATCATTTTCCTGCAAAAAAAGATTTAATATTGGCTGTATGTGCTTATTTAAGTCAAGAGCTCGAAATTAGAATCTCTAGAGATAAACTTTTTTCAGGAAATTTCATTGGACTTGAAATCACTAAAATATTTTTAGAATTTGAAAGAGATTTTAAATTTTTTTACCTTGATACTTTTAATATCGTAAATTGTTATCCAGCTCTAAAATTAGAGATGATTAGGCAAGTGAATAATGCGGTTGAAATGATTAAAAACTTAAACTTTATGTCGATTGGAAAGGGATATTTAAAACCTGAATCAGTTGATAACCCAGGTTTATATGATAATGTAGCACATCAGATATGGATGCAAAGTTTTTTTTGGTATGCTCAATCAGATTTTATAAATCTAAATGATAGTGCAATTATTAAAAAAGGATTGGAGTCAAGTTATGCAATAATTTACCCTTATCTTACAGAGTTAGGAATTGAAAAATATAAAGAATATTTAAAAAATATTAAATGAGAAAGCTTAGATCTAATATTAATGTTAACGATAAATCGTTCAAGTCCAATTTTAATCAAATGATAGGTTTTGTTAATGATTTAAACGATCATTTGGCTATAAGTAGAGAACAAGGTTCTGAGAAACAAATTGAAAGGTCGAGATCAAGGGGAAAATTTTTAGCTAGAGAAAGAATAGAATTTTTATTAGACAAGGACAGTCCATTTCTTGAACTCTTGCCGTTGGCAGGAATGCTTAACAAAGATGGGTTTGGCGCTGGAGGAACTAACGTTGCAGGTATTGGACTTGTCAGTAGAAAATTATGTATGATAAATTCTAATGTTGGCACAAGAAAAGGTGGAGCTATAGATTTTGCCACTAGTTTTAAAGGATTACGAATTGCTCAAATTACATTAGAAAATAAGTTACCGACTATAAATCTTGTTGAGAGTGGAGGTGCTAACCTGCCAGATCAAGATAGAGTGTTTAGTCTTGCAGGAGCTTCATTTAGAGAAATCACACAAAGATCTAAGGCTGGACTTTCAACAATTTCTATTGTTTTTGGAAATGCAACAGCTGGTGGAGCATATGTCCCAGGAATGTCAGATTATTCTATTTTTCAAGAGAAAGTAGCTAAAGTATTTTTAGCTGGACCTCCACTTGTAAAAATGGCAACAAATGAAATATCTACAGATGAAGAATTAGGTGGAGCAGAAATGCATAGTAAAGTTTCTGGTGTTTCAGATTATTTAGCTAAAGACGAGCTTGATGGTATTAGAATTGCCAGAGAAATTATGGAAACAATATTAGCTACTAAGCCAGAGTTTTGTCCAGAAAATAGTATAAAAGAACCTATTTATTCAAAAGAAGAAATTTTAGGAATAGTTTCTGCCGATATTAAAAAGCCGTTTGATGTTAGAGAATTAATTTTAAGAATAGTTGACGGTTCAGAATTTTCTGAATTTAAAGCTGAATATGGTTCGACTATGGTTTGTGGTTGGACTAAAATTCATGGCTATCCAGTCGGAATTATTGCAAATAATGGTGTAATTTTTTCCGAAGCTGCTAATAAAACCTCTCAATTTATTCAACTTTCAAACAAGAACAATACTCCATTGATTTTTATACATAATACAACTGGGTTTATGGTTGGCAAAGATTATGAACAAGCAGGGATAATTAAAAATGGAGCAAAGTTGATTAATTTGGTTTCTAATAGTGAAGTTCCTCATATAAGTTTAATGATTGGCTCTTCATTTGGAGCCGGAAATTATGGAATGAATGGAAGATCATTTAATCCTAGATTTTTATTTGCTTATCCAAACTCTAAACTTGGAGTAATGGGTGCAGAACAATTAGCTGGAGTTATGGAAATAATTAAAAGACAGTCTGCTAAATCATTAGGTGTTACACTCAATGAAGAGAAGATTCAAAAAGAAAAACAAGAAATGATAGATGAAGCTAATTTTAAGGCAACCGCCTGGTATTCAACATCTGAACTTTGGGATGATGGTGTAATTGATCCAAGGGAGACTAGAAATTATTTAGGATATGCTTTAGCTGTAGTGTATAATCAAGAAATCAAAGGATCAAATTCCTATGGTGTCTTTAGAATGTAAATTAAATGAAAAACAATCAAATTAAAACTTTATTAATTGCCAATAGAGGTGAAATCGCTTCAAGAGTTATAAAAACATGTCAATCCTTAGGCATTAAAACTGTAGCGATTTATTCAGAAATTGATAGATATTCTTTATTTGTTTCAGATGCAGATATTGCGGTTTGTATTGGATCAAATGAACCAAGTAAGTCTTATTTAGATCAAGATAAAATCATTTCTGTTGCAAAAGCTCAACATGTGGACGCTATTCACCCTGGCTATGGTTTTCTTTCTGAAAATATTACTTTTTCTGAAAAATGTAAAAAAAATAAAATCATATTTATAGGGCCTAATAGTGAAGCTATAAAATCAATGTCATCAAAATCTGAAGCTAAAAATATAATGATTGCAAATAAAGTCCCTGTAGTTCCTGGTTACAGTGGAAAAGATCAATCCTTATTAAACTTAAAAAAAGAAGCTAAAAAAATTGGTTTTCCTCTGCTAATTAAAGCTGTTTCAGGTGGTGGTGGTAAAGGTATGCGAATTGTAAGTGAAATGAGTGATTTTGAAAGTGCATTAAAAGCTGCAAAAAGGGAATCTTTAAGCTCATTTTCTAATGACAAAATTATATTAGAAAAATATATTGAAAACGGACGTCATATTGAGTTTCAAATATTTGGAGACAACTATGGAAACGTGATTCATATTTTAGAAAGAGAATGTACTATTCAAAGACGTTATCAAAAAGTAATGGAAGAAAGTCCTTCCCCATTTTTAAGTAAAGACTTAAGGAAAAAAATGGGTGAAACGGCGGTTACTGCTGCTAAAAGTATTAATTATAATAACGCAGGTACTGTAGAGTTTATTGTTGACAACGATTCTGGAGAATTTTATTTTTTAGAAGTCAATACAAGATTACAGGTTGAACATCCAGTAACTGAATTAATTACAGGTTTAGATTTAGTTAAATTACAAATTGATGTTGCAAAAGGAAAAAAATTAAATTTAAAACAAAGTGATGTAAAATCTGATGGATATGCAATTGAATTAAGACTCTATGCAGAGAATCCATATAATAATTTTTTTCCAGAAACAGGTACTATCAAAAAATTCAGTATTCCGTCTGTTGATGGTTTAAGGATTGATTCTGCTGTTTGCGATAACTCGATAATTTCTGCTTATTATGATCCTTTGATAGCTAAGATCATAGTCAAAGGATCAGATAGAGAAGAAGCTTTCTCTAAAATGTCTTATTCACTTTCTAATTTAGTTTGTTTGGGTATTCAAACAAATCAATCTTTTCTTAAAGAACTTATTGATAAAGATGAGGTTAGAAAAGGTAACTACACTACTAATTTTATTGAAAAAAATTCTGATTTAATAAAAATAACGTATTCTAAAAGTCAGAAAATGAAAATACTAATTGCAGGTTCATTAATTAATTGGTCGGACAGAAATTCCTCTAGAAAACTTTTATCTAATATACCTTCAGGTTGGAGAAATAGTTTTTATTCATTTCAAAAAGATTCTTTTTTCTTTGATGATAAAGACTATATTTCATCTTACAGATGTTTATATAATTCATTTGAATTTATATTTGACGATACTGCTTTAAAGGTAAGTTTGATAAATATTAATGATCAAGAAATTTCAATCGAATTAGATGGTTGTATTAATAAATATTCTTATTTAAAAAATGAGGATATTATATTAATTCACAATCAAGATATTGGCAATATTTGTTTAGTAACGAATTCTAGATTTCCTGATTTAGATACTGAAATTAAAGATGGCAGCTATTTGTCTCCTATGCCTTCTCAAATTATTAAAGTTTTGGTTAAAGAAGGAGATAAGATTAAAGAAAATGATGAATTAATTATTATAAGTTCAATGAAAATGGAGAGTACTATTTCTGCTCATTCTAATGGAATAGTGAAAGATATTTTTGTAAAAGAAGGACAAAATATAGAATCAAATTTTAAATTAATTAATATAGAGTAAATGAATTTGTTTTATAAAAAAGATGTTTTAAATTTTGATAAGCAACATTTTGCTTATTTAATTATTGATTTTAATAATCATGTTTTGTCAATAACATTAAATAGGCCTGAAAAGAAAAATGCTTTACACCCGCAGCTTTTAAATGAATTAGCTTACGCATTCGAGTATGCTAATTATGAAAATTCTGTAAGAGCTGTATTGATTAAAGCAAAAGGAGATGTTTTTTGTTCTGGAATGGATCTTAAAGCATTAACAGGTGATATAGAAAAGAATAATTCAACAATTCCCTCTCCAAATTCAAAGATTTTAATTGGAGAGTTATTTAATAAACTTTATAAACCTAAACTTTGTCAACTTGAAGGAGATGTCTATGCTGGCGGATTTTTAATCTTAGCAGGTTGTAACTATGTTATTTCAAAAAAGAATGTAAAACTAGGTCTTCCAGAAGTTAAAAGAGGTATTTATCCAATGCAGGTAATGGAATCTTTATCTAAGTTTATATCAATTAGAAATGTAATTGATTGGTGTATTAGAGGATATAATTTGGATGTAAAAACTGCATTAAAATGGGGGTTGATTTCTGAAATTATTTCTAAAGAAAAAATTGATAAAGTTGTAAGAAATTGGCTAGATGAAGTCACTAGTAATTCTCCTGAAGCAATAAAGTATGGGTTAAAAGCAATGGATAAAATTAGCTCTATTGAATCTAATCACAAATATCTATCAGAAATGTTAGATAAAGTCTTAAGTTCTGATGATGCTAAAGAAGGTATTAATGCATTTAAAGAAAAAAGAAAACCCATTTGGAAATAATTTTATAAAAACATTATGCATGCATAGTATTAATTCATATTTTAGTATTTAATTACTAATAATTAAAAACACAATATGATTGATAATAAATTTGTAAAATTAATGAAACGTCCTTCTGGATTTCCTTCCAAGGATACATGGTCACATGAAAAGGAACAGGTTAAAGCTATAAAAGATGGAGAAATTTTAATTAAAAACTTGTATGTTTCATTAGATCCTGCAATGAGGGGATGGTTGAATGAAGCTAGATCTTATATTCCTCCAGTTAAAATTGGAGAAGTTATGAGAGCTGGAACTATAGGAGAAGTGATTGAGTCAAAAAATTCAAAATTTAAAAAAGGTGATATTCTATCTGGTTGGGGTGGTGTTCAACAATATTCTATTTCTGATGGAAAGGGATATTTCAAGATTAATCCAAGTCAAATTCCGTTACAAACTTATATAGGAACTTTGGGAATGCCAGGAATGACAGCATATTTTGGAATTCTTGAAGTTGGAAAAATTAAAGAAGGTGATGCCGTTTTGGTTTCTGCAGCAGCTGGTGCAGTTGGAGGTATTGTAGGCCAAATTGCTAAGATCAAGGGATGCAAAGTTATTGGTATAGCAGGAGGTAAAGAAAAGTGCGATTATGTAATAAATGAACTAGGTTTTGATGGATGTATAGATTATAAAAATGAAAGTGTAAAAAGAGGAATTAAAAGAGAATGCCCTAATGGTATAGATGTTTATTTTGATAATGTTGGTGGTGAGATTTTAGATTCAGCTTTAGTTTTTTTAAGGATGGGAGCTAGAATTGTTATTTGTGGAGCAATTTCTCAATACAATGAAATGTCAGCAAAAGGACCTGATAATTATTTATCACTTCTTGTTAATAGAGCGACTATGAAGGGAATGGTTGTTTTTGATTATGTTAATAAATACCCATTAGCTACTAAGGAAATGACTCAATGGATTATTGATGGGAGTTTGAAATCTAAAGAAGATGTATACGATGGAATAGAAAACTTTTATGAAATTTTTAAAAAGTTATTTAACGGAGAAAAAAAAGGTAAGTTAATTTTAAAACTATAAATATGAGAGAAGCATTAATTGTTTCAACAGCAAGAACACCACTTGGAAAATCTTACAGAGGAGCATTTAACAACACAACAGCACCAACTATGGCTGGGTGGGCTATTGAAGAAGCTGTTAAAAGATCACGAATTGATCCCGGTAAAGTCGATGATGTAATTATGGGTGCTGCTCTTCAGCAAGGCACGTCACATGGAAATATCGCTAGAAATGCAGCTTTGGCTGCAGGTCTTCCAGTTACTGTAAGTGGAATGAGTATTGACAGACAATGTTCTTCAGGAATGATGGCAATTGCTATAGCAGCCAAACAGATCATATCCGATGGAATGAATATTGTAGTCGGGGGTGGGTTAGATTCTATAAGTTTAGTTCAAACCCAAAAGATGAATTTAGATAGGTATGTAGATAAAAAATTAGTAGCTAAACATAATCATATTTATATGCCAATGCTCCAAACATCTGAAGTAGTAGCTAAAAGATATAAGATTTCTAGAGAGGATCAAGATCAATATGCTTTAGAAAGTCAATTAAAAACAGCTAAGGGACAGGAAGATGGTAAGTTTGATGACGAAATTATTTCTGTTACAACTTCAATGGGAATTATGGATAAAGAAACTAAAGAAGTTTCATTTATTGATAAAACACTTTCTAAAGATGAATGTAATAGACCTTCTACAACTATTGAAGCATTAAGATCTTTAAAACCTGTTGTTGAAGATGGCTCAATTACTGCTGGTAATGCTAGTCAACTTTCCGATGGAGCTTCTGCTTGTGTATTGATGGAATCTAATATTGCAGCTAAGCATAATGTGACTCCACTTGGGATATATAGAGGAATAGCTGTATCAGGTTGTGAACCAGATGAAATGGGTATAGGTCCAATTTATGCTGTTCCTAAACTTTTAAAGCAAAACGGTCTGAAAATGAGTGATATTGGATTATGGGAGTTAAATGAAGCATTTGCGGTACAAGTTATTTACTGTAGAGATGTATTGGGTATTCCAAATGAAATACTTAATGTAAATGGTGGATCTATTTCAATAGGTCATCCTTATGGAATGAGCGGTTCTAGAATGGTAGCTCATGCTCTTATTGAAGGTAAAAGAAGAGGAGCAAAATATGTTGTTTCGACTATGTGTGTTGGTGGCGGAATGGGTGCAGCTGGTTTATTTGAAGTAATATAATGAAGAAATTAAAGTCTACACAATAAATAAGTAATGCTTTTTTTCTTAAATTAGTATCGAAATACTAATTAATTGAATTTAAAATTAAAATTATGAAAAGATTAGAAGGTCAAGTTGCAATTGTTACAGGAGGAGCCCGTGGAATTGGTAAAGGTATATGTGAGGTGTTTTGTAGAGAGGGCGCTACAGTTGCTCTTTGGGATGTTCTTGATGGAAGCGAAACAGTAAATGAAATCTCAAATAATGGTGGTAAAATATTTTATCAAAAAGTCGATGTAACATCTCAAGAATCTGTTGATAATGCTATTGCTGAAATCATAAAAGAGCACGGAAAAATTGAGATTTTAATTAATAATGCTGGTATTATTAGAGATAAGTCATTTTTAAAAATGTCAGAGGAAGAATGGGATTCAGTTATTAACGTAAACCTTAAATCTCTTTTTGTAGTAACTAAATCAGTTATTCCTTATATGAAAGAAAATGGATATGGAAGAATTGTTTCTGCTTCTTCAATAAATGGATCTGCGGGAGCTTTCGGTCAAACTAATTATTGTGCTACTAAAGCTGGTATTTCTGGATTTACAAGAGCACTTTGTAAAGAAGTTGGTAAATATGGTATAACTGCTAACGCAGTTGCCCCTGGGTTTGTAAAGTCTGTAATGTCAGATAGTATGCCGGAAGAAGTAATAAATGCTGGAATAAAAATGATTCCTGTTGGAAGAATAGGAACTCCTGAGGATATGGGGCATGCATACTTATTTCTTGCTTCAAAAGAATCTGGATTTGTAAGCGGAATTACTCTTCATGCAAACGGAGGAGCAATGCCAATGTAAAATTTTAAAATATATAACTATGAATAATAAGGAAGCTTATAAAACTCATTTTAAAAATTTAGAAGAAATGAGTAAAAGTGTAGGAAAAGAATTGGGAGTTTCAAATTGGATCGAAATTTCACAAGAGAAAATAGACTTGTTTGCAAAAGTAACTGAAGATGAACAGTGGATTCATATTGATAAAGATAAGTCTGAAAAACACTCTCCCTATAAAACTACAATAGCACATGGTTTTATGATTTTATCTCTAGCATCAAGATTTTCATATGACACACTAACTATAGGAAGTGTTAAAATGGGAATTAATTATGGATTAGATAGAGTTCGATTTACTAGCGCAACTCCATCTGGGGGTATGGTTAGAGGAAGAGTTTCTTTGTTAGAATGCGATATGAAAACGGGTGGCGCTAAGTATAAGTTAGGAGTCACGGTAGAACTTAAAGGTCAAGAAAAACCAGTTTGTGTTGCTGAAACAATAGCAATGGCTTACGAATAGAAAAAAAATATTATGGAAAAAGCTGTTTTAATTGAAATTGAAAAAAACATTGCTGTAATTACTTTAAATAGACCTGAAAGGTATAATGCAGTTAATCAAGATTTGCTTGATGGTTTTAATGAGTCTTTCTCAATAGTTGAAAATGATGATAGTATTAGAGCAGTTGTTTTAACCGGAAAAGGTAAAGGTTTTTGTGCTGGTGCAGACATGTCAACTTTTGGACTTATTACACCTGAACAAAGCAGAGATTATATAATTGAAAAATACAAGCCTTTAGTGAAACGTTTTTTAGCGTTAAAAAAACCAATTATTGGTGCAATAAATGGGTCTGCTGCAGGAGTTGGTGCAGCTTTTGCTCTTGCTTGTGATTTTAGAGTAATGAGTAAAGAAAGTTCAATTCTTTATGCCTTTATAAATATTGGTTTAGGTCCTGATGGGGGGGCAAGTTGGTTGCTTTCAAGGCAAGTTGGGTATAGTAAAGCTTTAGAAATTGCCTCCAATGGGAAAAAAGTTTTAGGTGAAGAATGCTTGAGCTTAGGCTTGACAAATAAAATAGTTGATAGTTCAGAAATTTTGAATAGTGCCAAAAAATGGGCATTTGAACTTTCTGAAAAAGCTACTGTCGCTATAGGAATTACAAAACAAGATATGATTTTTTCGTTAGATAATAATTTGTATGATACTATTGAATTTGAAGCGAAAGAGCAAGTAGCTGCATTTTATAGCGATGATTTAAAAGAAGGTGTAAATGCATTTTTAGAAAAAAGAAAAGCAAAATTTTCTGGAAAGTAATGAGGAAAATTCAAAATGGTGAAGATTATATAAATTCTCTTAAAGGAAGAGGTCTGAGTGTTTATTTATTTGGTGAAAAAGTTATAGAACCAGTTGACCATGACATGATAAGACCATCTATTAACGCTGTAGCTCAAACTTATGATTTAGCCATTTCTAATCCGAAACTCGCTTCTGTTATATCTCCATTTACAGGAGAAAGAATAAGTAGATTCCTTCATATATGTACAAGTGTAGAAGATTTAGTGAATCAAAATAAAATGCAAAGAAAATTAGGTCAGTTAACAGGAACTTGTTTTCAAAGGTGCGTTGGAATGGATGCTTTCAATTCTTTATACTCTACTACTTTTGAAATGGACGAGCAAAACAATACTGACTATCATGAAAAATTAAAACTTTTTTTAACAGAAATGCACAAATATAATTTTGTTGTTGGTGGTGCTATGACTGATGTGAAAGGGGATAGAAGTTTAGCCCCGCATCAGCAAGAAGACAAAGATATGTTTGTTCATATTACAAAAAGATCTGAAAAGGGTGTTTATATATCAGGAGCTAAAGCTCATCAAACAGGCTGTATTAATTCTCATTGGATGATGATTATGCCAACAATGCGTCTTGGCAAAAAAGACAAAGATTATGCAATTATTGGAGCAGTTCCAGTTGATGCGAAAGGGATTACGTATATATATGGAAGACAGTCATGTGATACTAGAAGCATGGAAGGGGGAGATATTGACGTTGGAAATGCAAAATTTGGAGGACAAGAAGCGATGGTAATTTTTGAAAATGTTTTTATTCCCCATAGCTTAATTTTTATGGATGGTGAGTATGATTTTGCTTCTATGTTGGTAGAAAGATTTACAACTTATCACCGAAGAAGCTATGTATGTAAATCAGGGGTTGGTGATGTTTTGATAGGTGCTGCAGCTGCAGTTTCAGAAATGAATGGTGTTCAAAATGCCTCTCATATTAAAGATAAATTAGTTGAAATGTCTCATTTAAATGAAACTATTTATGGTACAGGTATTGCTTCATCTTACCAGGGATTTAAAACTAAATCAGGTTGTTATCAATGTGATGACATGCTTTCAAATGTATGTAAACATCATGTAACTAAACTTCCATTTCAAATTTCCCAAATTGCTCAAGATTTAGGCGGTGGTAACGTATCAACCTTACCTTCTGAAAAAGATTTAAATCATCCAAAAATTGGAAAATTGTTGAAAAAGTATTTAAAAGGAAATAAAGATTATTCAAGTGAAGATAGAATAAGAGTTCTTAGGCTAATTGAGAATATGACGATGGGTAGAAATGCTGTCGGTTATTTAACTGAGAGTATACATGGTGCTGGGTCTCCTCAAGCACAAAGAATTCAAATTGGAAGGATGATGCAGTTAGAATATAAAAAAAGATTAGCTAAAGTTTTAGCTGGAATCAATATAACTAATAGTAAAAATGACTTAGTTAATGAATTAGGTGATTATTTTGAAAGAGTATTTAAAGTTTAATTATATATGGAAACACAAGTAAATGTAGATTTAACCGATTTCAGATTGGAGACTAGAGAATGGTTAGAAGATAATTGTCCTGTTAGCATGAGAGAGAAACTTACTGATGCTAATCAATTGTTTTGGGGTGGAAGAAACGGTGAGTTTTATAATCAAGATCAAAAAGTTTGGTTTGAAAAAATGCTCGAAAAAAAGTGGATTGTTCCATACTGGGAAACAAAATATGGAGGAGGAGGATTAACTCCTCAACAGAACAATGTTTTAAATCAAGAAATGGCAAGATTAGGTTGTATGCAACCTCATATTAATTTTGGAATTACTATGCTTGGTCCAGCTATGTTGAAGTTTGCTAGTGAAGAACAAAAACTACATTATTTACCTCAAATATGTGAAGGTAAAATTAGGTGGGTACAAGGTTATAGTGAGCCAAATGCTGGAAGTGATTTAGCTAATTTACAAACTAAAGCAGAAGATAAAGGAGATCATTTTTTAGTTACAGGATCTAAAGTCTGGACTTCATATGGAGATAAAGGTGATTGGATTTTTTGTTTAGTTAGAACAGATACCAGCTCTAAACATAGCGGAGTTAGTTTTCTTTTAATTGATATGGTTTCTGAAGGAGTTACAACAAGACCAATTAAGCTTATAAGTGGAAATTCTCCTTTTACAGAAACATTTTTTGATTCTGTAAAAGTTCCTAAAGAAAATTTAGTAGGAACACTTAATGAAGGTTGGACTATTGCTAAATACTTATTAACTCATGAACGTCAAATGATAGGAGGTATTGGTGATACTAATAAGAAGGAGTATTTAAGAGATCAAGCTATTATAGCTATAGGAAAGAATAATGGTTTATTATCAGATACTATGTTAAGGGCTAAAATAGCTGAATTGGAAATGAATCAAGAAGTTTTTGATTTAACTATTCAAAGAGCTATGGATGAGCATAAAGCAGGTAATGATTCTGGAGCTGCATCTTCTTTCTTTAAATATTATGGTACAGAACTAAGTATTCAGAATGAAGAATTAAAACTTAGCATAAATGGTTTTAAAGCATGTGAATGGACTAGTAAAGAGTCAAATAATGGAATGCAAGCTAGATATTTCTGTAGAACAAAAGGTCACTCTATTGAAGGAGGAACTCATGAAGTTCAATTGAATATCATTGCAAAAAGAATCTTAGGTTTACCCTCAAAATAAAATATAATGGCACTAATAATAAATGAAGAGCAACAAATGCTCAAAACATCAACTAAAGAATTTTTAGATTTAAAATCCCCCTTATCTAGTTTTAGAGACCTTAGAGATAATAGCTATAAAACTCACGATAAAGAACTTTGGATGGAGATAGTAGAAATGGGGTGGGCTGCATTGACAATCCCTGAAAAATATAATGGATTAAACTTTGGATATGTTGGTCTTGGACAAGTATTAGAAGAGATGGGTAGAAAATTAACTCTTTCTCCCATAATTTCTACTGTTTTAATGTCTTCTACATTAATATCTCTTTCTAAAAATGAGGTTTTAAAAGTAAAATTATTTCAAGAAATAATGAATGGAAGTAAATTAATTTCAGTGGCTCATGAAGAAGCTATTCATCATAATTCAGAGATATTAAACTCTTTGCTCTCAAAGAAAGGGGAAGGATATGTTTTGAATGGAAAAAAGAACTTTGTAATAGATGGAAGTATTTCAGATTACCTTATTGTTTCATCAAAAGATGAATCTGGGTCAAACACTGTGTTAGTTTTAGTAGATTCAAAATCTGATGGAATATCATTTAATAATAAAGTACATATGGATTCAAGGACATACTCTGATATATCTTTTAATAATGTTAAGGTAGAAGAATCACATTTGCTTTCTCAAGATAATGATGGTGATTTTATTTTAGGAAAAACATTTGACATTGCTTCAGTGGGCTTATCTGCAGAAATGTTAGGTAGTATTCAAGAGGCTTTTGAAATGACAATGACTTATTTAAAAGAAAGAGAACAATTTGGTGTTAAAATAGGCTCTTTTCAGGCACTTCAACATCGATCAGCTATTATGTTTGGTGAAATTGAGTTGTGTAAGTCTATTGTATTAAAGTCCTTGCAAGCTATTGATTCTAATGATTCTAACCTTCCTAAGCTAGCTAGTTTGGCAAAAGCCAAATTAGGTATGACTTTTAAACTTGTAAGTAATGAAGCTGTTCAAATGCATGGAGGAATTGGAGTAACAGATGATGCAGATGTTGGTTTTTTCCTAAAAAGAGCAAGAGTTATCCAAAGAACTTTAGGGGATTCTAATTATCATTTAGATAGATTAGCGAAGATGAATAATTATTAAGAATTTTTTTCTACTTGTTTTTTATAAGTACTTTCAAATATCTTATCAGCATTGGAAGCTTCAAACCCATCTCTTCTGTGAGCGGGTTTAATGTTAGTGACATTAATGTACTTAGGAAGAATTTTTCTTTCAGCAAACTCAATGTAACTTCCTGAAATTAAAGAACTTCCTTCAGTGAAATTAGCTTTAACTTTATTCGCTATCGAACTACTTTGAAGTAACAATCCATCTTCACTTTTTTTGATTATACCTCCAGAATCATTGAGTTTTATGCCAATTCTTGTAACAAAAGCATTAAACTTCTCCAAAGTATTGTATTTATCAATAAGTTCATGTACACTTATTGTGTAATGATTTAAGTAGTATCTATTATAAATAACCCAGGATCCATATTCGGTTTCCTCTAATAGATCATTATAATCATTTAAAGAAGGTAAACTCCATAGAGGATTACTTAAAAAGTTAATTACTTCATCTGCATTGTTTAAATCTAATTTACCAACTGGATCCTCAGTTACTTGATCTGTGTATTTATAAATTATGGCTTTAGATTTTTCACTTAATTCATTGACTTTTAATTCACTTATAAATATTCTTGGCATATTCTCATCAGAGTGTGAATACCAAAAGGCATCTAATTTTTTAACTTTGAATGAATAAAAATCTTTCTTAACATAACCATGATGGAGGAAAATTTTTTCTAATGACTGAATCCCAAGAAAATTAACGCCCATAGTTCTAAAAGCAATATGATCATTAATGATTTCAGACTGATTTGAAACTATGTTATTATCAATTAATGCATTAGTTATTTTTTTTACATCAGGAACTCTATTAGAGTAGGTGTCAAATAGTGATTCTAAAATAATGTTTATTGTTTCCTTTTCTTTAAACCTCATATATTAAAGTTAATCTAAAAATAATTTTCCTGAATCAGTTTTTAAAAAATCTTCAAATGAAATTTCTTCTTGTTTTATAAAACCTTTATTTGGAAGTTTTCCATTATTAACCATTTCAATTACTGCAACTAACGATGCAGCAGTTGTCCATGATATAGCTCTCCATTTATTACCTTGGATTTCAATTGGATAAAAGGCCTTAAAGTATTCACTTCTTGATATATTTTCTTTTTTCCATCCTTCAACTACAGCATATACATATACAACATCATCCTCTACTGGCGGTTTAGCATTGCTTAATATTTCTTTTAGTTTAGGTTTGTCATTTTTTAGAATTAACTCGTACATTAAAAATCTCATTAATTTTCCATGTCCTGGATACCTTATGGTTTTATAGTTTAAAGTATCTACTTTTCCTTCATAAGTATCGCACATAGTACCTAATCCACCTGATGTAGCAAAAGCTTCAAATTCTTGACCTTCAATATTTATATATTCAAAACCATCTAGAGATGGAACCATCTTTTTCACACCATTTTGAATTACTTGGGCATCATTTATATATTCATTAATAACACCTTCTGGTGACCAAGTGAAAGAGTAGGCCAATTGTCCATTTGGGTACCTTGGTAGAGCTCCAACTCTTAATTCTATATCTCTTAACTTATCAAACTTAACAGCTAGATCATTTCCTATTATACCAATAAGTCCTGGAGCTAAACCACACTGAGGAGCCATTACTTTACTAGATTTAGCGCTTAATTTTTTGATATATTCTGTAGTCTCTATGTCTTCGGTTAAATCAAAGTAATTTAGATCTAAATCAAAAGCTAATTTTGCTATGTTTTTATTTAAAAAAAATGGTAGTGCTGACACAACAGTATCATATTTTTTAAATATAACTTTTAATTTTCTCCCGTCACTAACATCAGATTCAATCACTTTATACGGTAGTTTAAAATCATAATGTGGTTTTTTCTGATCTAATCCTGTGACATTGAAGTTCTTACTCAGTAAAAATCCTACTAATGTCCCTACTTTTCCTAATCCTAATACAAGTATGTTTTTCATATATAACAAATTAAACGATAATTGTTATATTTATAACAATAACTTACGTGTTTTTTCAATTATTTTTTAACATTTTTATAAATTATATTCTTTGATGATATGTATTTAAACAATATTTTTAATAAATGAGTTACTTAAAGTTAATTTGGGATTTTAGGGGTCCTAATTCAAAACAAATTGCAAAACACCATGAAAAACATTTAAGAGAGTTTTTTGATTTAGAAAAGAAACAACTAATTAATTCTGGTGTGGAATCACTTAATATATCTCATAATATAGCTTTCGTTATAATTGAAAAAAGTGATTTAGAGTATATTAAAACATCACTAAAACCTAATAGAGGTCAAACAGTGACTTGATTAAAATAAAAAAAGCTCAAGAATAATGACCATAAAACTCTTGAACTTTTAATACACGATGTTTGGGAAAACATCAGAACAAATTTATAATTTATAATTGGATTAGTAACAACATTAACATATTAATGTTTAATTTACAGTATATGAAGAAATCAAGAGAATTTGATGTTATAATTTGGGGAGCATCTGGCTTTACTGGCAGATTAGTTGCTGAATATCTTTTTAAAAAATATGGTTTAAATGGAGATTTAAAATGGGCAATGGCTGGAAGAAATTTAGACAAACTTAAATTGATTAGATCTGAAGTTGCAAATGAAAATGTTCCTTTAATAGTAGCTGATAGTAATGACGAAGTTAGTTTAAAAGACTTGACTAAACGTACGTCTGTAATTTGTACAACAGTTGGACCTTACGCTAAATATGGATCAAAACTAGTAGATGCCTGTGTGGTTAATCAAACTCATTACTGTGATTTAGCTGGTGAGGTTCAGTGGATTCGAAAAATAATTGACAAACATCATGAATCTGCCAAATCTAATGGAACTAAAATCGTGAATTGTTGTGGATTTGATTCTATTCCGTCTGACATGGGGGTTTATTTCATTCAAAATGAAGCAAAAAATAAAAAAATAAAAATTGCTAAACATATTGAAATGAGGGTTGCAGGTGTTAGTGGAGGAATTAGTGGAGGAACTTATGAAAGTCTAAGTCATGTTAACGCGGAAGCACATAAAGACAAAAATATTTTTAAGGTTTTAATTAATCCTTATGGACTTAATCCAGTTGGTGAACAAGATGGATTAGACAAGTATGATTTGAGGTCCGTTGTATTTGACAAATCATCAAAAAACTGGATTGGACCTTTTATTATGGCAGCAATTAATACGAAAATTGTTCGTCGTAGTAATGCATTAAATGGTTATTCTTATGGAAAAGATTTTAAGTATGACGAAGCAACTTTATGTGGAAAAGGATTGTCTGGAAGGATAAAAGGTATTATTAGTACTATTCCTCTAGCAATAATAATGTCTGTCAAACCTGGTTCTTTTTTTAAAAAAATAGTTGATAAAATTTTACCAAAAGCAGGAGAGGGACCTGGTAAAGACAAAAGAGAAAAAGGGTTTTATAATTTACGTTTTTATATAACATATGAAGATGGGTCAAAAGATATAGCTAGAGTAATTGGAGATATGGATCCAGGGTATGGCTCTTCTTCTAAAATGTTAGGTGAAGCTGCTGTATGCTTAGCAAAAGATCATCTTTCAGATGTTAGTGGAGTGTTGACTCCGTCAGTTGCTATGGGCGATAAGCTTTTAATTCGACTTAAAAATAACGCCGGATTAACTTTTAGTTTTAAATAGCGAATAAGCTATTTACTTTAAAATATATTTATGAAAAAAATATTTTATCCTTTATTGTTTTTAATTTCAGTTTATTTCTTGTCTCTATACTATCTTAATATAAACTCTCAAAACAATCAATGGAAGTATTTATTTAATGGTAAAAATTTAGATGGATGGGAAATTAAAATAAATGGATATGAACTTGGAGATAATCACAAGAATACTTTCAAAGTAAAAGATGGAGCCATAAAAGTTTCATATGAAAATTATGATTCTTTTGATGACAAGTTTGGTCATATATTTTTTACTAAAAATAAATTTAAAAATTATCACTTAAGTTTAGAATATAAGTTCAGTGGAATTCATTTAAAAGGAGCCCCAGGGTGGTCAATAAAAAATAGCGGAATAATGCTTCATTGTCAAGATCCTGAAACTATGTTAATAAATCAAGATTTCCCTGTTAGTGCTGAAGTTCAACTATTAGGTGGTTTAGGAAAGGGAAATAGACCAACAGCAAATATTTGTACACCTGGAACTGACGTAGATATTGATTCTAAGTTAGCTAATGCGCATTGTATTAGTTCTAGTTCAAAAACTTATCATGAAGATGATTGGGTTAAGGTTGATGTAATAGTTTATTCTAATAAGTTAATCCATCATGTAATTGATAATGATACAGTTTTGTCTTATTCTAACCTTAAAGTTGGTGGAAATAACGTGCCCATAAATTTTTTAGGCAAAATAGGTAATCCTTTATCCGAAGGTTATATTTCTTTACAATCTGAAGGGCATCCTGTAGAGTTTAGAAATATAAAAATTAAAAATATAAAATCTATTTTTTAATTTTTCCAGAAAAAACAGATGCCTTAGGATTAATTGGGTTTCCACTAGCTCTTCTTAATATGGCTAATTGACCTGAATGCCAAACAGCATCTTCAATAGGTCCGTTTATTTGATTCCAGAAAGGATATTCACTTTTGTTATTAGTTCTTTGAAAAATTATTTTAAAGCTTGATAAATCATTCGATTTGGATAAAATTTCTGAAGAACGTTTTAAGTTAAATAAAATTTGTTTTCTAGTTTCTTTGAACCCTAATTTTTCATTTTTATTATCAGTATTTGGTAAGCCTTCTAAGGAATTAAGTATCACAGTAGATAAATTATAAATATGGTCAATGGTTTCATGACTAGATCTCGATTCACTGTTAATTCTATAACTTAAATCTTTATTTCTTAAACCTTCAGTTGCCCAATAGAATCTAAACCCTAAACCATCAATCATTCTTGACATTATATTGCCACTAGTATAGGAGTCGGGATAATCAGGAATTTCATAATAAGGTAAACTTTCTTGAGATTGAGACATAGAAATATTAATTAAAAAAATTAAAGTAAATATTTTTTTCATAAGATTATATTTTTTAAAAATAACTTAAAATAATTTAAGGCATAGTTTTTGAAAACATAATTTAAATTTAAAAATGAAAAAAATATTAATTCTTTTTGTTATTGCATTACTTATTAATTGTAGTGATGAAACTGACGTTTTAGGCACGGAAATCTTACCAGGGTCTACTTCAACTCAAAAAATAAATCACGATGGATTGGAAAGACAATATTTAATATATATTCCTAACTCATACAATGAATATTCAAAACTTCCTTTGATGATTAATTTTCATGGTTTTGGGGGTGAAGTAAATGATCATTTGGCTTATACTGATATGAGATCTTTAGCTGATTCTGAAAATTTTATATTAATCTACCCACAAGGCAGTGAACTTGGAGGTTATTCTCATTGGAATGCTACTTTAAATGGAGGGGATAATAAAAGTACTGTTGATGATTTAGGGTTTGTCGAAGCGCTAATCAATTTACATTCAGATATAGTTAATTTGAAAAGAGTTTATGCTGTTGGTTATTCAAATGGTGGAATGATGAGTTATGCCCTTGCATGTTATAAAAGTAATCTAATTGCGGCTATTGGCTCTGTTTCTGGGTCTATGTTACAAACTGACTGCACTCCTTCTCATTCTATTCCTTTAATTAAATTACATGGAACATCAGATAGTGTAATTTCTTATGATGGAAATAGTTACTATAGTTCTGTTGAATCAACACTTTATTTTTGGATAAACTTTAATAAAACTAGTACAACACCAGTTTTTAAAACTGTAGATGATAACGGAACTACTATACAAAAATACCTATACGATGGAGGAATCAATGAAGCTTCAATAGAACATTATAAAATATTAAATGGTTCTCATGTTTGGTTTGACATAAATTTTGAAGGAAATAATACAAATGAGTTGATTTGGAATTTTGTTTCAAAATATGATATTAATGGTTTGAGATAACTAATTTTTTATAATTTTATAAATTATTAAAACAAAAAATATTATGAAAAGAAACAATTTTTATTTCAATGGATTTACCCTTTTATTATTATCATTTATAATTATAAGTTGTAATAATCCGTCTAAAAAACACTTAGATTTAGAAAAAGCTCAAATACAGTTAGATTTAGATTTAAAAACGTATGAATCTGTTTGGGATAAAGTAATTAACGAGAGACAAATTGACTTGATTAACGAAACTTATTTTGATGAAAACATAACAGGTGTTGCTAAACCTGAAAACATAGTTGGAATTGAAAATTTCAAAGCATATTATAACAACTATTTGATTGGGTTTTCTGACGGTAAGATTACATTTATAAATGTTTTTGGCCAGGGAGATAATATTGTAAAACAATGGAATTTTAAAGGAACTCATGATGGTGATTTTTTTGGAACCCCTGCTACAAATAAAAAAGTTGATGTTTCTGGAACTACTATTGTTAAAATGAAAGATGGTAAAATTCAATCAGAAGAAAACTACATGGATAACCTAGACTTTTATACGCAATTAGGGTTAATGTAGTAAAAGCGATTTTTTGAAAACTTAAAATGGAAGACAAATGTCTTCCATTTTTTTTTTTTTTGTAATAATTTTATATTTAAAAACACAGTGTTTTTATTGCGTCTAATAGTTTCTTTTCTTCTTTTTTAGGAGTTGTAAATCGTGAACCTTTTAAAAACCTTTCAACGTCATTAGCTTTTTTAATAGCTTCTATTTCATTTTTATAAAAAATTATTTTGTTTATAGATTTAATTCCATTATTGCAAGTCGCCTTAACTTCAATTATAAGTTTTATTATGCCATCATTAAAAAGAACTGATTGAATAATTTTTTGTTCCAAAATATAAGTTCCTATTTTAGATTCTTTATCGTTTTTAAATGAACTTCTTTCAGTGAAGTTGTTCATGTCCTTGTTTATAAATTCATCTATTCTTTCAGAATTTGATTCCATTGAAGATGATTCAATATATGTGTCTTTATCATCTGTAAAGTAGCCAATACTATCTTTGATTTTCAACCAATTTGGATTTTTTAATTGATTTATTTTTTTTTCCTTTTTTTCTAATTTTTTTATTTGTCTAATTTCTTTTTTTGTTTGACTATTTAAATTGAAAAAAAATAAACATAATGAAAGTAGGCATAGGTGTTTTTTTATATATAAAGTATTTTTCATAAGTTTTAGATAAATGATTTTAAAAAGAATTAACCCAAGACACAACAAACAAAACTGATAAAAAAAGAAAGAATTTTTTGGCAAACTAAATATAACAATTATTCTCCCTTTATGAATTAACGCTAATTAATTTTATGTTTTATATTCATTAAGATATATTCCCAATTTTTTCATTATTACTTTGGCATAAAATTTGAGTATTAAAAAAGTATTTAAGACTTTATCTAGAGATTGTCATAAGACAATTGAAGGGCAAAAGATCCGGAAACAAACAAATAATCATATTTATGAAAACTTATGTTTTAACATCATTTTTAATTATGTCTCTACCTTTATTTGCTCAAAATGTTGATGTCATTAATCCAGTAAAGGAAATAGGCGTTAAAAACTGGAGTATTGTTAATGATAATGTTATGGGAGGAGTATCCTCCTCAACTATGTATATAAATGAAGATGGAAATTTAATTTTTAACGGAGAGGTTTCATTGGATAATAATGGTGGGTTTGCATCTTGCAGACTAGATATTAAGAAGGTTAACTTAAAAGACGTTAAGTCGTTTAAAATTAGAGTAAAGGGAGATGGTAAAACTTACAAATTTCGATTTAGTGAAAGTTATAGATCTACAAATTATTCTTCAAACTTTGAAACTAAAAATGGAATTTGGTTAGACATTGAGATACCTTTAAAAAACTTAAAGCCAACATTTATGGGTTATTACTCTCGCTCATCTCCAAAACTTAAAATTGAGAATATGAAATCAATGGGCTTCTTGATTTCAGACAAGCAAAAGGGAGAGTTTAATTTGGAAATAATGTTCGTCCAGGCAATTTATTAGACTTTAATATTTATCTAAAACTTATTGCTCTACACTCTTTAGGATGAATGTGTGTATAGTACTGGACGATTATAACTCTGTATTATAGTATTATTATTAGAGATTGGAAATATACAAATCTATAATGCTCTAGATAATGTAGTAAACAATACAAAGAAAGGAACTACCGATAAAAGTAACTCCTTTCTTGTGACCTCGGAAGGATTCAAACCTTCAACCTCTTGAGCCGTAATCAAGTGCACTATTCAGTTATGCTACGAGGCCTTTAAATCTGTTAGAGTAATATTTTAAATTGCTTCTTAAAATTAAAAATTACAACAACTGCTAACTTACGTGGTATTTATACCTGCAAATCGAATGCGAATTTAAGTAAATTTTAATACAACTGCACCATCTAATAATATGTAGTTATGACATAAAATTGGTTAGTTTAACCTATTTACGAGGATTAGAAATTGCTGAATAGAAACTATTAAAGAATAAATTCCTTTTAGAGAAATGAATTATATAATATTATAAAATTTAATATTACAAATATAGCTGCAATCATTAGAATGGTTAATAAAAAGGAAGCAATAGAGAGTAAAATGGAGTATTGTAACCCAGCGATTAACCCAATACCACCAAATAATTGAAAACAACCGATTAGTGATCGATTATTTTCCATAACCCCAGCCGATGATATTCAGATATCATTTTCTTAGAACTGAATGAAGCTATACCGTATATAATAAATGAAACACTTGAAAAAATAGTAATAATCAGCTTTATATCCATTCTTTATAATACGCCATAGTTAAATGTGGCAATAAATAAAGACAACACTAAAAGTACAAATGATGGCACAAATTTAGACCATGGATTTTTTGCTTTTATATGAAAATACTGTGCACAAATCATTAGAAATGCCATTATAAGTGAAGTGGCAACTAAAAGATCATTCATTTGATAATAAGTTCCTACAATTAAAATTGTCGCTAATGATATTTTAGAAGCACCAACAATATTTCTTAATAAATCAGAAATACCATAATGTTTAAATTCTTCAACTATATTATCGAATCTAAAAACCCACACAATTATTACAGATATTGAGACTATAAGTTGTGCTAAAATTGCTATATTTTCCATTATATAAAGATTAATATTATTTTTTAAAGTTAGTAATTATATTACTTATAGGATTTAAATAAATGTTAGGGTTTAATTGAATAATAAACACAAGTTATTTTACTGTGCGTCGTAATCAAGTGCACTATTTAGTTATTCTTTGAGTCTTAATTATTTGATATGTGAATTTATAATTTTTTTAATCCTATTCCGTTTCTTTTTCTATAATATTAAATTAAATTTGAATTTTTAATTTATGTCAAAGAAAAAACCTGATAATATAGTTTACGATTCTTTAAATGAAAAGTATGATGCTCATCTTCTGCCATATGGAAGTAATGTTGGTGCTCCATATATTAAAATTGAAGATAATAAAAGTTGGAAAGAAAGAGGAGTAGGGAAAGTAAACAAGAATATCAGTTTAAAATTCACTGAATTAAAAAAGCAATACCAAAATTTGTTAGATGATTATAAGTGGAATGAAATTATTTATAACTCTAAGTTCTCTTTTGAGCCTTTAATAGGAGAAAAATATTTTCTTTATTTAAACGATAACGAAACTTATTTTTTGTCATTAATAAACCCAGACTCTTGGAATAAAACTTTTGTTGGAGAATTTGAATTGAACTCTGAAAACAAATGGATTAAAATTAACTGAAAACTTTATCCAAAGTTTCTTTAAGTCCAAAATTACATGACCATCCCCAATCTTTAATTGAACTTGAATCATCAATTTCTTTAGGCCAGGAATTAGCAATTTCTTGTCGAAAATCAGGTTTGTAATTGATTTTAATATTAAAACCTCTAGATTTTATTTGATCTTCAAGTTCAGATGGTGTAATACTAAATCCACTAATATTATATGAGGATGATATTGTAAGTTTTTTTCTCTCTACAGACATTAGTTTTACCGCAGCATCAATGGCATCATCTATGTACATCATAGGTAATCTGGTTTCTTTACTTAAGAAACAGGTGTAATCTGATTTATTTTTAGCTGCGTTAAGCATTTCAATTATATAATCTGTAGTTCCTCCACCAGGTAATGTGTCAGTTGATATAATCCCCGGATATCTCAAAGATCTAATGTCTAAACCGAATTTACGAGAGTAATAGCTTGATAATTTTTCACCTGCTAGCTTTGAAATCCCATATATAGTTTCAGGATTCATACTAGGATTTTGAGGAACAAAATCTAAATTGGAATCAGTTCCAAAAACAGCAATTGAACTCGGCCAAAATATATTTTTTATATTATTATCTACAGAAATTTCAACAATATTTTGAAAGCTATTCATATTTACATTCCATGAAATAAACGGATTTTTTTCTCCGTTAGCAGAAAGTATAGCAACTAGATGATAGATTGTATTTATCTCATATTTTTTTACTAATAGATCTAACCTTTCTTTGTTTAATACATCAGCCTTTTCAAACTCACAAGAAAGTTTTTCGTGTGGATTTCTTATATCTGTTGCTAAAACAAAAGTATCAGATTTTTTAAAGTATTTTATAAACTCAAGACCTAATTGACCCAGAGCTCCTGTTATTAGTATTCTGTCCATTTATTTAAAATAATAGTTTATTTTTATTCAAATTAATTTTACCAAATGTACGAATCTATAAAGAATAGACTTAAGCTTGAATTAGAGGATATTAAAAATTCTGGTCGTTATAAAAGCGAAAGAATTATTGAATCTAAGCAGAATTCTAACATTGAAGTTAATCAAGGTAAAAATGTTTTGAATTTTTGTGCAAATAATTATTTAGGATTAGCATCAAACCCTCTAGTTATACAAAAAGCTAAGGACACATTGGATTCTCATGGATTTGGGATGGCATCTGTTAGATTTATATGTGGAACTCAAGATATTCATAAAGCTCTAGAAAGTAAAATTTCTAAATTTCTAGGAACAGAAGATACTATTTTATACGCAGCTGCTTTCGATGCTAATGGAGGCTTGTTTGAACCCCTGTTTGATGCCCAAGACGCAATCATTAGTGATTCATTAAATCATGCTTCTATTATTGATGGTGTTAGGTTATGTAAAGCACAGAGGTTTAGGTATAAGCATAATAGTATGATTGATTTAGAGTCTCAACTTAAAAAAACTAATAAATGCAGAAATAGAATAATTGTAACAGATGGGGTTTTTTCAATGGATGGAACTTTAGCTCAATTAGATAAAATCTGTAATCTAGCTAAAAAATACGATGCAATTGTTATGTCAGATGAATGTCATTCAACTGGATTTATAGGAAAAAATGGTAGAGGAGTTCATGAAGAATTAGGGGTAATGGGTAGTGTAGATATTATAACCGGTACTCTTGGAAAAGCTCTTGGAGGTGCTTCTGGAGGTTTTACAAGTGGTCCAAAAGAAATCATAGAAATACTTAGACAGAAATCTAGACCATATTTATTTTCTAATACACTAGCTCCATCTATAGTTGGGGCATCTCTAGCGGTTTTAGATATTCTTGAATCCGACAATTCTTTTTTGAATAAGTTAAAAAGTAATACCAAGATTTTTAGAGAAGGTATGTTGAAATTAGGCTTTGACATTAAGTCTGGTAATCATCCAATAGTCCCTGTAATGCTTTACGATGATCATTTAGCCCAAAAAATGTCAGCTGAACTTTTAGATATGGGTATTTATGTAATTGGTTTCTTTTTCCCTGTAGTTCCAAAAGGAGAAGCGCGAATCAGAGTTCAATTATCAGCTTCTCATTCTACTATTCAAATTAATCAGGCGTTAAACGCATTTAAAAAAATTGGAAAAAAATTAGGGGTAATTAATTAGAGTTTAGAAAAACGAAGTTGTAATAAATATTTTAAAGGCTACTTTTGGTTACGTAATATCTCCAACCTATCAAAAGAAGTTGAAATTTTGAAGCTTTAATTGGATCTATTCCTTTTTTAGTAAGACTAGGTAGGATTAATCTATTAAAATATGCTATAATTTTAAATATTTTTTTCATATTCATCCAATATACAATTCATGTGTTATATTTACAAATTTTAAAATATGGATATAAACTCTATTTACTTATTACTAGCTGGTTTAGTTATTCTTGTTTTAGGAGCAAATTTATTATTAAAATCTGCTGTTTCAATTTCTTTAAAATTTAATGTTCCTAGACTTTTAATTGGATTAACTGTAGTGTCTTTGGCAACATCTGCCCCTGAATTAATAATAAGTATTAAATCAGCATTAATTGGTTCTCCAGATTTAGCAATTTCCAACGTAGTTGGTTCAAATATTGCTAATATAGGATTGGTAATGGGTTTAACCATATTGTTTTCTCCAATTAATATTACTAAAGATATTTATAATTATAGTTGGCCAATTCTGATGTTTTCGGCAATTTACTTTTTTATCATTATATCAGATAAAACAATAAATAATTTTGAAGGAGTTATTTTAATTATTTTTTTAATTATTACAATTTCTTTTTTAATAAAAAATCAACATAATAATGAAGAAGAGGTTGATTTAGAAGTTAAGCCCGTTGAATCTATGTCACAATCTTTTTTGTACTTAATAGTGGGAGGATTTTTTCTTTATTTAGGTTCAGATTGGTTTATTTCTGGCGCGATAGATTTAGCTATTACATTTGGTGTTAGTGAAAGAATTATTGGGATCACGATTGTATCAATCGGCACAAGTATTCCTGAGTTGGCAACTTCAATGATTGCAGCTTATAATAAAGAAAAGAGCATCTCGATAGGGAATTTATTGGGATCTAATATATTTAATGTCTTTGCAGTTTTAGGAATTACATCAATTATTTCTCCTTTAACAGTCAATGATGTAAATATTGTAAACTTTGATATTTACGTGATGTTGTTTTTTTCAGCAATTATTTTACCGCTAATCTTCTTTCCGAAAAAGTTTGTACTTGGAAGAGTGGAAGGTCTTATGATCTTATCTTTTTATTTAGGTTATATATATTACATTTTAATGTAAAAAAAAGCATCTAAGAAATTAGATGCTTTTTTAACAGTATTTATATAAGTTAAACCTTTGCAGATTTAACAGTTTTTATTATTCTTCCAGCTATTTTGTATGGATCACCATTCGAAGCTGGTCTTCTGTCTTCCAACCAACCTTTCCATCCTTGCTCTACAGTAATAATTGGGATTCTAATTGATGCTCCTCTATCAGAAATCCCATAACTAAAGTCATTTATAGATGCAGTTTCGTGTTGACCAGTTAATCTTTGACTATTAAACTCACCATAAACATCAATATGTTCCTTTACAACAGGTCTGAAAGCTTCACAAACTGCTTCATATGTTTTTTGAGAACTACATGTTCTTAGTAAAGTATTGGAGAAATTTGCATGCATTCCACTTCCGTTCCAATCTCCTTTAATAGGCTTAGGATGGTATTCTATGTAGTACCCAAATTTTTCAGTCAATCTGTCTAAAAGGTATCTTGCTATCCAAATTTCATCTCCAGCTTTCTTTGCTCCTTTAGCAAACAACTGAAATTCCCATTGACCACTAGCTACTTCTTGATTTATTCCTTCAAAATTTAATCCAGCTTCAATACATTGATCTGCATGCTCTTCAACTAATTCTCTACCATGTGTGTTTTTACCACCTACAGAACAATAGTACATTCCTTGAGGACCAGGATATCCACCCACTGGAAAACCTAAAGGAAGTTGAGTGACGGAATCCATGATAAAGTATTCCTGTTCAAAACCAAACCAAAAATCATTATCATCATCATCTATTGAAGCTCTTGCATTAGATTCATGAGCCTCTCCTTTAGCGTTTAAAACTTCTGTCATAACCAAGTAGCCATTAATGCGATCAGGATCAGGATAAATTGCTACAGGTTTAAGTAAGCAATCTGAAGAATCACCTTTTGCTTGTTTTGTAGATGAACCGTCAAAAGACCATACTGGACAATCTTCAATTTTACCACTAAAATTATCAATAACTTTAGTTTTACTTCTCATATTTTGGGTAGGCTTGTAACCATCTAACCAAATATATTCTAACTTTGACTTACTCATTTTTATAATAATTTTACGATTTAATTATATAAAAATAAAATATAATTTTGAATATTTTAGTTTAACATATTTAAAAGATATAAACAATATTCATTTTTATGAATTATATATTTTTTTTATTGAAAATCGAAGATTTTATAATTTTAACAATCAAAAATAAATATTTTGATAAAATATAAAATTTAAATTTTTACAATCAATTATCAAAATAAAATTAATTTTAATTGATAATCTTTTACATGTATCTTTGTGTTTATAATTAACAATGAGTTCAAAATTGTCCAATAGATATATGCAAAGAGGCGTCTCAGCCGATAAGACAGATGTTCATAATGCTATAAAGAATATTGACAAAGGTTTGTTCCCAAAAGCTTTTTGTAAAATTGTTCCAGATTATTTGTCAAATGACCCTGATTATTGCTTAGTCATGCATGCTGACGGCGCTGGGACTAAGTCTTCTTTAGCTTATGTTTACTGGAAAGAAACAGGTGATATTTCTGTTTGGAAAGGTATTGCACAGGATGCTTTAGTTATGAATTTGGACGATTTATTATGCGTAGGTGTAACAGATAATATTTTATTGTCTTCAACTATTGGAAGAAATAAGAATTTAATTTCAGGGGAGGTTATTAAAGCTATTATAGAGGGTACTGAAGAATTAATTAAAGAAATGTCATCTTATGGTGTTAATATTAAATCTACTGGAGGAGAAACTGCAGATGTTGGGGATTTGGTTAGAACAATTATTGTTGATTCCACTGTTGTAGCTAGAATAAAAAGGTCTAATGTTATTGATAATGCAAATATTTCTGAAGGAGATGTCATTGTGGGGCTATCATCTTTTGGTCAAGCGAATTATGAAAAGTTTTATAACGGCGGGATGGGAAGTAATGGATTAACATCTGCTCGCCATGATGTTTTTAATAAGAGTTTAATTGATAAGTATCCTGAAAGTTTTGATCCAAAAGTTCTAAAAGAACTAATTTATTCTGGGTCGTTCAATATTGATGAAAAAATTAATGGGTTAGAAGTTGATGCAGGAAAATTAGTTCTGTCTCCAACTAGGACTTATGCTCCTATTGTGAAAAAAATTTTAGATCAGTTTGATTCAAAAACAATTCACGGAATGATTCATTGTAGTGGGGGAGCGCAAACTAAAATCTTACATTTTATTGACGACTTACATATTGTAAAAGATAATTTATTTAAAACCCCTCCTTTATTTAAAATCATTCAAAGTGAGTCGAATACTTCCTGGGAAGAAATGTATAAAGTTTTTAATATGGGACATAGAATGGAATTATATGTTAAACCAGATAGTGCAAAAAAAATAATAGAAATTTCAAAATCTTTTGGAGTTGATGCAAAAGTTATTGGTAGGGTAGAAAGCAGTAAAGAAAAAAAATTGACAATTAGCACTGAGAATGGGATCTATAATTATTAATAGATCCTTCATAAAAAAATAAAGTATTTTTATAAAAATAATGTTAGATAAATTAAACATAATACAACAAAAATTTAACGAGGTTTCGGATCTTATTATTCAACCTGACATCATTTTAGATCAAAAGAGGTATATCAGTTTAAATAAAGATTACAAAGAATTAGGTTTAATAATTGAAAAGAAGAACTTATACGAAGAGTTCCTTTTAAATATTGAAGAAGCTGAAGATATCTGTAAAAATGAGAAGGATAAGGAAATGATAGAAATGGCTTCAGAACAGCTTAGTGAAGCTAAAAAGAAAATCTCTATTTTGGAGGAAGAAATAAAATTTCTATTAATTCCTAAAGATCCTGATGATTCAAAAAATGTAGTTATTGAATTAAGGGCTGGAACTGGTGGAGATGAAGCTAGTATTTTTGCAGGAGATTTATTTAGAATGTACGCTAAATTCTGTGAAGGTAAAGGTTGGAAAGTGAGTTTGGTAGATTCTAATCCAGGCACATCAGGTGGGTATAAAGAGATAATTTTCGAAGTCTCAGGGAAAGATGATATATATGGAGTGTTAAAATTTGAATCTGGAGTTCATCGGGTTCAAAGAGTCCCTCAAACAGAAACTCAAGGTAGAGTACATACTTCAGCTGCGACTGTCATGGTATTGCCAGAAGCAGAAGAATTTGATGTTGAAATCAATATGAATGATGTAAGAATTGATTATTTCTGCTCTTCAGGTCCTGGCGGTCAATCTGTTAACACAACTTATTCAGCTGTTAGGTTGACGCATACTCCAACTGGAATTGTAGCTCAGTGTCAGGATCAAAAATCTCAACATAAAAATAAGGATAAAGCTTTGAAAGTTTTGAGATCTCGTTTGTATGAATTAGAACTAAACAAAAAACTTGAAGCAGATTCTTTAAAAAGAAACTCAATGGTTTCTTCTGGAGATAGATCAGCAAAAATTAGAACTTATAATTACCCTCAAGGAAGAGTTACAGATCATAGAATAGGATTAACTTTATATGATCTTCAGAATATTGTTAATGGTGATATTCAAAAAATTGTTGATGAATTAAAGCTAGTGCAAAACACAGAGATGCTAAAAAATTCAGAAGAAGTGTTTTAATTAAATAAATATGAATTTAGAGAATTTAGAAAATCAAATTAAGTTTAAAAAATCATTTTTATGCTTAGGTTTAGATTCTGATATTTCAAAAATTCCAACTCATTTATTAAAAGAAAAAGATCCAATTTTTGTATTTAATAAATATTTAGTAGATTCTTTAAATAAATTAATTGTAGCTGTAAAAATTAATACAGCTTTTTACGAAGCTAACGGCTCGAAAGGATGGATTACTTTAGAAAAAACAATTAATTATATTAATGAAAATTATCCAGAGCTCTATACGATTGCCGATGCTAAAAGAGGAGATATTGGCAATACTTCTGATAAATATGCTCAAGCTTTTTTTAAAACTTTAGATTTTGATTCTATAACAGTTTCGCCTTATATGGGAAGTGATTCTATAGAGCCATTTTTAAAATATAAAAACAAACAAACTATTTTATTAGCACTTACATCAAACAAAGGTGCAGAAGACTTTCAATTGTTTCCAAATTTAGAAAATAGTTTATTCGAAAGAGTTTTAAATAAGTCAAAGCAATGGGAAAATTCTCATAACCTAATGTATGTAGTCGGCGCTACGAAATCAGAGTACTTAAAAGATATTCGTAAAATTGTTCCAAACAATTTTTTACTTATTCCAGGTGTTGGTGCTCAGGGTGGGAGTCTTAAAGAAACTTTTGAAAATGGTGCAAATAACAAAATTGGTTTACTTATAAATTCATCAAGATCTATTATTTATGCTAGTGTTAATGAAGATTATTTAATTGAAGCTTTTAAAGTAGCAAGTGTAATTCAAAAAGAGATGAAAACCTTATTAGTTCGTTATGATTAATTATAGCATTTATAAAAATAGTATTTCTAAAGAATGGGTCACTTTTGTTCATGGAGCAGGCGGGAGTTCGTCTATATGGTATAAACAGATTCGTGACTATAAAAAACATTTTAATGTGTTGTTGCTAGACTTAAGAGGACATGGAAGATCTAAGTATAGCTTTAAAAATGTTTTCCAAGTGAGATATACATTTTCTTTCATTGCTAATGATATAATTAAAGTTTTAAAAACAGAAAAAATTAAAAGCTCACATTTTATAGGTATTTCTCTTGGAACAATTTTGATTAGACATATTGCGGAATATTACCCGAAAATGGTAAAGAGTATGATCCTGGGTGGGGCTGTTATGAAACTTAATTTTAGATCTCAGTTTTTAATGAAAATAGGTTCTGTTTTTAAATCTGTAGTTCCTTACATATGGATTTATAAATTACTTGCTTTTATTATAATGCCATATAAAAACCATAAAGAGTCTAGGATTCTTTTTATAAATGAAGCCAAAAAGCTTTATCAAAAAGAATTTATCAGATGGTTTAAGCTAACTTCTGAAGTAAACCCTTTGTTGAAACTTTTTAGACAGGTTGAATTATCTATACCTACGCTTTATGTAATGGGGTCTGAAGATTATATGTTTTTAGAATCTATTAAAATATTATCTAAAGAGCATAAAAATTCAAAACTCTTAGTTGTCCCTAATTGTGGACATGTTGTCAATGTAGAACAGCCTATTTTTTTTAACAATAAAACTATTGACTTTTTAAATGATTTAATTAGTTCTAAAAGTAAGAAGATTTAATTTATTCCTGGTTGTTTTAATTCAAAACCTTCTTTTTCTTTAGCTTTTTTTACCATTTGTTTTACTTCGTTTAAAAGTTTTTTAGAATCGTAGATTATACCATCTTTAACTGTATATTTCACTCCTCCAACTCTCGTGACTATATTTTTATCATTTAATTTAATTGCTCCAGTCCCATATAGAACTTTTAAATTTTCTAATGGATTTTCTTCAATTATTAAAAAATCTGCCATTTTTCCAACTTCAACTGAACCAATTAATTTTTCAGCTCCTAAGGCTTCAGCACCATTTAATGTGGCAGCCCTTATAACTTCTAAAGGGTGAAACCCAGCTTCTCTTAGTAATTCTAACTCTCTTATATAGGCAAAACCATACAGTTGGTAAATAAAACCTGAATCTGACCCAGCAGTAACTCTTCCTCCTCTGTTTTTGTATTCATTTATAAAAGTCATCCAAAGTTTGTAATTATTTTTCCATGCTACTTCTTGCTCAGTCCCCCAATAATGCCAATAAGACCCGTGTGAAATTTTACTTGGCTCATAAAATCTCCAAAGAGAAGGCAAAGTGTAGTCTTCGTGCCATTCCGCTCTTCTTGCTCTGTGTAAATCTCTGCTTGCTTCATAAATGTTAAAGGTGGGATCTATTGTGAAATCTAAATCAATCAACTCGTTCATTACATTATTCCAGTGATCTGAATAGGGTTTAGCAGCTTGTCCCCAAAGCTTTCCTGCCTCTTCAAATCTGTGCTGTTCGTTTTGATAATTATAATTGGGCGGATAATTTTGAATCGTTCTATCAGAAAATAAAGCTTCGGGTAAACCATACCAGTGTTCCATTGTAGTTAAACCAGCTCTAGCAGAATTAAGTACATTCCATCTAGCTACACTCATTTGTGCATGATGACAAGCAGACTTTAATCCAAGTTTTTTATTTTCATCAAGAGCAGCCTTCATTATATTTGGAGAAGATCCAAAAAATTTAATTCCATCAGCTCCTTTTTTTGCGTTATTTCTGACCCATTCTCTTGCTTCTTGGGGGTTATTTATATCAGCACCTGCTCCAAACCCAGTATATGAAAATATTCTAGGAGCTATAATTTCATTTTTTTCACTTTTGTTTTTTAATTCTAAAGTAAAATCAACTCCACGGCCACTAGGTTCTCTTATTGTTGTGATTCCATGAGCTAGCCATAGCTTAAAAACATATTCTGGGCTAGCGCCTTGTGAGTTTCCTCCTATATGACCATGCATATCAATAAGTCCAGGTAACAAATACATTCCAGTACAATCAATTTCAAAACCATCTTTTTCAAGTTTAGGCCCTTTTCTATTGGTTTTAATACCCGGAAAACCAATTGTTTGAATTTTTGTAATGATGTTGTTTTTTACAACTATATCAACAGGTCCCAATGGAGGAGCTCCATTTCCATTAATTAATGTTACCCCTCTTATTATTAATTGATTGAATGGGCCTTGGCTTGTGTTATTTTGAGAATTAATACAAAAAAACTGCAATGTGAAAAATATAACACATTGCAGTTTTATGAAGTTTATTTTTTTCATGAAAATTAATTTTACATGAAAATAGTTATAATTATTTAATTTATAGAAAAATCACCATAAGCTCTAGTTCCATGTTCTGCTATATCTAAACCTTCTTCTTCTTCTTTTGCATCTACTCTTAACCCTACTATTGATTTTGCAGACAGTGTAATAATTGTAGCACATACAACACAAAATAAACCAGCAATTCCAACGCATGCTAATTGAACCATAAACTGATTAAATCCTGCCATTTCCCCAAAAATACCAACTGCTAGAGTCCCCCATATTCCGCAAAATAGGTGAACAGGAATTGCTCCAACAGGATCATCTAATTTGCATTTATCTAATAATGAAACAGAAAGAACAACAATTATCCCAGCGATTAAACCAATTAATATTGCTGAAGTTGGTAGCATTTGATCTGCTCCTGCAGTTATTCCAACAAGACCTCCTAAAATACCGTTCATAAACATAGTTAAATCAAGGTTTTTGAATAAAATTCTAGAAAATACTGCAGCTCCAATTCCTCCAGCGGCTGCTGCTAAACAAGTGGTTACTAAGGTAAGTGAAGTTAAAGATGGATCAGCTGAAAGCACAGATCCTCCGTTAAATCCAAACCATCCAAGCCATAAAATTAATACTCCAGCTGCTGAAAGAGGTAAGTTAGAACCTGGAATCGCTAAAGGTTTTCCATTGGAATCAAATTTACCTTTTCTTGCTCCAAGAAAATAAATTACGACTAAAGCTCCCCATCCTCCAACAGAATGTACAAGAGTAGAACCTGCAAAATCATAGAATCCGAATCCTTCTGTAAATGTACTGAAAAACCCACCTCCCCATTGCCAAGACCCTACAATAGGATAAACAATTACAACGTATATGATTGTAATTAAGATAAATGAATTTATTTTAATTCTTTCAGCTACAGCACCAGAAATTATAGTAGCTGCAGTTGCGGCAAACATACCTTGGAAAAGAAAATCTGTCCAGTAAGTATAACCTTCGTTATATGAAAGGTCCGTTGCGGCTGCTGAATCAAGTCCAGTAACAATAGTTCCAAGAACTCCTTCTATTATCCATTCACTAGGATACATTAGATTAAATCCTACTAAACAGTAAACGATTAACCCCGATGTGATTACGAAAAAGTTTTTAAATAATATATTGATAGTGTTTTTTTGTCTTGTAAGTCCAATTTCTAGAAATGAAAATCCTAAGTGCATAAAAAACACAAGAGCAGTACAGATCATCATCCATACATTGTTAATAGTTAATAATTCCATAATATTTTAGTTTAATTTAATGATGTATTACCATATTCCTTTGTTCTTATTCTGTAAGCTTCTTCAACTGGAAGAATAAATATTTTTCCATCTCCAACTTCTCCTGTGTAGGCAGATTCAAGTATGGCGTTTACTGTCCTCTCTACGAAAGGCTCAGAAACTATAATTGATAAATATCTTCTTTGAATGTCTGTAGTGCTATAGGTAACGCCTCTATAAACGTGACCTTCTTTTTCATTCCCTACTCCAGTTACATCCCAGTAGGAAAAGAAATTCACTTCCACATTGAGTAGAGCTTTTTTTACATTTGAAAATTTTGATTTTCGAATAATTGCTTCAATTTTTTTCATATTATATTTTTAAGTTAATGTTGAGTTAAAAGCTCATTCCAAATACAAGAAATGCTGCTTCGCTGTCGTGGTTATAAATAAATGATCCTGATACTGGTAATGAATATTCTTCAGTTATTTTAATATCTTTTGATCCCCCAAAAGATAAATTGACTAAACCACTGTCTCCACTTGCATAAAAAGCATCTTTACTGTCGCTTCCGAACCCTATGCCAATATCAATAGCTCCTAATGGAAATGCCGCCTCAATATATAAGGCTTCAGCATCAGTGAAATATCCAACGGTTATTCCTACTGGGCCTAGATCGGCAGATCCTGAAATTTCCATCCAATCACTATCAAATAATCCAGGATTTCCAGCTCCATATGTTCCATCGTTTGTTGGGAAAGAATAATTAGTTACCGTAAGTGCTAATGGACCAAAATCATAACTGACCCATAAATCAAGTTCATTACCACCTCCGCTAGCAGTTGTAGGGAAACTTCCCCAAATACCGCCAGTTAAAGATCCAGAACCAAGTTCCACCCAAGGTTGAATATGAGCTCCAGAACCGAATTGAGTTCCTCTCCATACATAGGAACTTACAACATCAGCTCCTATGTCTTGTGCATTTGAGGTATTTGTGTTAAATAATGTAAAAACACATGCTAATACAGCAGTAGTGATCATTAATCTTTTTTTTCTAAAATCTTTCATATATTAAATTATTATTAGTTAGGAATACTTTTTTATAAAATATTCACATCAAATCTAAGTAAATGACCAATTATTATTAAAGAAAATAATGAAATGCTATTAATTTTTATTAATACTGTAATTTAGGGCAGGTATTTTTTTTATAAAAATAAAATAGTGTGGGTAAAAATATTGATTTGCACAAATTTCAAATAGATAGAAAAGTTATTTCACAAGCTGCAGACCAACAAAAACTGCTGAAAAACCTAGTACAAGAGAAATTAATGTATAAAGGAATAGTAGACTAAGCTCTCCACTTTTTATAAATTCTATATTTTCGTAAGCAAATGTTGAAAATGTAGTTAAGCCTCCGCAAAAACCAGTTGCAAGTAAGATCGTTTGAGGAGAGTTTAAATGATTGTTTTTAATCGCATAGCCCAGAACTAGACCTAGAATAAAACATCCGATGACATTTGAAATTAGTGTAGAGGAAGGGAATTTATAATAGCTAAAAATGGATATTTTGGAAATTAAATATCGAAATACGCTTCCAAGTCCTCCACCTAAAAAAATTAACAAAAATTGTTTCATGATACACTTAGTTTTTTTAAAACAACTAACAAAAAAACGAAGGAAAGAAAACCAATTATAACCCACCTAATTCCTTTGTAAGAACCTTTTAGTTTTTTTAAATCTTTTTTATAACTAATAGTTATTGCTATTGTAAAAACAACAAAGAATATAATAGCGAAAAGAAATTGACCATTACTAAACATATTTATTTATTTTAGATCAAAAATAACATTAAATAAATTATGAAACACCAAATTGATTCTGTTAAAAAATTTCATGAAGTTTATAAGTTAGGTTATAAAAATTCTCCGTCAGTAGACTTAGATCATGACAAGCTACAATTAAGGCACAGTTTAATGAGTGAAGAAAATGACGAATATTTAGAAGCAGCAAAAAATAACGATATAATTGAAGTAGCAGATGCGCTTGGAGATATGTTATATATATTGTGTGGAACAATAATAGAACACGGCATGCAAAATAAAATTGAAGAAGTTTTTGACGAAATTCAAAAAAGTAATATGAGTAAATTAGGTTCAGATGGAAAACCTATTTACAGACAAGATGGCAAGGTAATGAAGGGTCCAAATTACTTCAAGCCTAATATTTTAAAAATATTGAGTTAAGCTTCCACTCTCCAATTAAAAGGATCGTCAGAAATATTATACTGTATATCATTTAATTTTTTCTTCAAAAAAATTGAAAAAGGATTTTCAATTTTTGGTAAATCATATTTTTTATCATTATAACCAAAACCAATAATAGGTAATACTACTACAGCAGTTCCACTTCCGAAAATTTCTTTAAGCTGTCCGTTTTTTTGTGCATGAATTATTTCAGATACTTTAATAGGTCTAACTTCGATTTTTATACCTTCTTTTTTAGCAACTTCAATTAGACTTTTTCTTGTTATTCCATCTAAAATACTATCGCTAGTTGGAGCAGTTAACAAAGTGTCTCCAATTCTAAAAAATAAGTTCATGGTTCCTGCTTCTTCTATATATTCGTGATTATTGGAGTCTGTCCAAATTATTTGTTGAAAACCTTCTTTTCTTGCTAAAATTGTTGGGTAAAATTGAGCAGCATAATTTCCTGCTGCTTTTGCATATCCAACCCCACCTTTTGAAGCTCTACTAAAAGATTTTTCGATTTTAACTTTTACATCACCATTATAATATGTGTTTGCTGGAGCACAAATTATCATAAACTTGTATTCGTCGGATTCAGTAGCAATTACACTTGCCTGATCAGCAAAAATAAATGGTCTTATATAAAGTGAATTTCCTATTCCAGGCTTCACCCAATCTTTATCTAATTCTATAAGTTTAGTTAAACCCTCCATAAATATTTCTTCAGGAATACCTGGCATAGCTAATCTTTCAGACGATTTAACTATTCTATCGTGATTATCTTTTGGTCTAAATAACCAAATTTTATCATTTTGATCTTTATAAGCTTTCATCCCTTCGAAACAAGCTTGTCCATAATGAAAAACTCGAGCAGATGGACTGATTGAAATTGGTTGATAAGGTTTTATTTCGGGATTGGTCCATTTCTTATTTTTAAATGAACATACAAACATATGATCTGTAAAAACACCACCAAAAGTTAAATTATCAAAATCAACATTTGATATATTAGATTTTTCTATTTTTTTAATTTTCATAGCAAACAATTGTTATTAGTAAAATTACAAATTAACTTTGTAATTTAATTTAAATAACAATAATAATGAGATTTTTGATTGCTGGTGCAACAGGACTAATTGGCAAAAGATTGTTGAGTGTTATTTCTGACAGAAAACATGAGGTGAGTATTTTAACTACTAATAAAGATTTAAACCAATCTAGCGATTACTTTAACGTTTTTTATTGGAATCCAGAATTAGGTTTTATAGATGAAAATTGTATTAATGAAGTTGATATAATTATTAATCTTGCAGGATCGCCTATAGCTCAGCTTTGGACTAGAAATGCAAAAAAATCTATTTTACAAAGTAGAGTAAGATCAATAGAGTTGTTGAATAAAGCTATTTTAAATAATAGGAATTCCAAAGTCAAGCAATTTATTTGTGCTTCAGCAATTGGATTATATAAATCTGATTCAAATATTATACATGATGAAAAATCAAAAGAATTTTCTAATTCATTTTTAGCAGATACTGTGATTAAATGGGAGAATGCTTGTGATGTATTTAAAAATTCAAATATAAATGTAGTTAAAATTAGAATTGGCTTAGTATTATCGTTAAATGGAGGGTTGTTAAAACCAATGGTAATGTCATCTAAGTTTTTTGCAGGAACTTGGTTTGGTAAAGGCTTAAACATTTACTCTTGGATTCATGTTTTTGATGTTGTAAGTGCTATATTGTTTTTAGTTAAAAAAAACAGTAGCGGTATATATAATTTAGTTGCTCCAAATCCAGTTAATAGCAAGAATTTTATGTTAGAGATATCTAATAAACTGAATAGACGTATTGTATTACCTTCTATTCCTTTAAAGCTTATTAAAATGCTTACTGGAAAGATGTCTGAGCTATTGATTTTTAGTCAAAACGTTAGTTGTGAAAAAATTATCAAAGAAGGATTTAGATATGAATTTAAAGACCTTAACTCAGCCCTGGAAGATTTATTAAAATAATTTGATGACATTTTGACATTTTTACAAAATTGGCAGTACTTTTGCAAATATTCTAAAAAAATGAAAAGATGAGTGATTCGAAATCAATAAAAAAACCTACTTTAAAAGTTCAGATTCAAAATTTAGAACTTTCTTTAAACGAAGAAAAAGATAAATTTTTAAGACTTTTTGCTGAATTTGAAAACTATAAAAAAAGGACTACTAAAGAAAGACTTGATTTATATAAAACTGCATCGCAAGAATTAATGACATCTCTTTTACCAGTTTTAGATGATTTAAACAGAGCTTCAGGTGAATTTGAGAAATCAAAAGAAAAGGGGCTTGTTGAAGGATTTACATTAATTAAAAATAAATTTTCTAGCACCTTAAAATCTCAAGGTTTAATTTTAATTAAAGTTGATAAAGTTGAAGATTTTGATGCAGAGCTTCACGAAGCTATTACTCAACTTCCCGTGGATGATAAAAAAATGAAAGGTAAAATTATAGATGTAGTTGAAAGCGGATATAAGTTAGGAGATAAAATAATTAGATACCCTAAAGTAGTCGTAGGGAATTAAACAAACTTTATGAAAGAAGATTATTATGATATTTTAGGAGTAAGTAAATCTGCTTCTGAAAGTGAAATTAAAAAGGCTTATAGAAAAAAAGCCATTCAATATCATCCGGATAAAAATCCAGGAAATTCTTCTGCTGAAGAAAGTTTTAAAAAAGCTGCAGAAGCTTACGAAGTTTTAGGAAATAAAGAAAAACGTTCTAAATACGATCAGTTTGGACATTCTGCTTTTAACGGTAGTGGCGGTGGTGGTTTTGGTGGAGGAATGAATATGGATGATATATTTAGTCAGTTTGGAGATATTTTTGGAAGTGGTTTTAGTGGTGGCGGCTTTGGTGGTGGTGGACAAAGAAGATCCAAAGGAAGTAATTTAAGAATTAAGGTAAGTCTTGAACTTAAAGAGATTGTACTTGGGGTTGAGAAAAAAATTAAAGTACAAAGAAAAATTAAGGCTCAAGGAGTAACTTATAAAAATTGTAATTCATGTAATGGTTCTGGTCAAGTAACTAGAATCACTAATACTATTTTAGGAAGAATGCAATCGGCTAGCACATGCCCAAGTTGTAATGGTTCAGGACAGGTAGTGTCCTCTAAACCTTCAAATTCAGATTCAAATGGTTTAATTAATTCTGAACAAATTGTGTTGGTTAAGATTCCTGCAGGAGTTGAAGATGGTATGCAGCTGAAAGTTACTGGAAAAGGAAATGATGCTTCAGGAAACGGAATTCCTGGAGATCTAATAGTTTTGATTAAAGAAAATGAACATCCAACCTTAAAAAGAGAAGGAGATAATTTACACTATGATTTGTATATAAGTATTTCAGATGCTATTTTAGGTATATCCAAAGAGGTAGAAACTGTAACAGGAAGTGTTAGGATTAAGCTTGAATCTGGGATTCAGTCTGGAAAAATTTTAAGATTAAGAGGCAAAGGTTTAACTAGTATAAACTCTTATAGTGCAGGAGATTTACTCGTACATATTAATGTATGGACTCCAAGAATTTTAAATAAGGAACAAAAATCATTTTTTGAAAAAATGATTGATAATGAAAACTTCACTCCCTCACCAGAAAAAGGAGAAAAATCATTTTTCGAAAAGGTTAAAGATATGTTTTCATAAAGCTTCGTTAGATTAACATATTTTTTATATTTCCACTGTTAATTATTACTTTCAATTTGATTATATTTAAGAAAATATTTCCAGATGAAGAAGTTTATAGAATTCATTAATAAAGAATTTTTTATTACAGATAATATTAAATTTTCTATTGTAACAATTTTACTTGTTACATTTATTTTTATTACTACTTACCTTTTTTTAAAGATTGTTAAAAAGATAGCTACAAAGAAACTTGATGAAGAAAGGAAACTAAAATTTAAATCCATTTTTTCGTTTTTAAATTACTTTGTTTATATAATAGTTGCTTCAATTACATTTCAAAATTTTGGAATTAATCTAACAGGTATTCTTGCAGCTTCAGCAGCTTTATTAGTTGGTGTTGGATTAGCTCTTCAAACATTTTTTCAAGACATTATATCTGGAATTTTAATTCTAGCTGATCAAACGGTTCATGTTGGAGATATTATTGAAATAGATGGTAAAGTAGGAAGGGTAGAAAACATTAAAATTAGAACTACAAGAGCTGTAACTTTTGATAACAAGGTACTTATAATACCTAATCATAAATACTTGACTTCAACATTGTTTAACTGGACTGAAAATGGGACTGTACTAAGAGGCAATGTTTCAGTCGGTGTTTCTTATAGTTCAGATGTTGAATTAGTTAAGGAAACACTTTTAGAAATTGCGAACTCTCACCCTCATCTAACGAAAAACCCTATTCCTCATGTTATTTTTAAAGATTTTGGAGATAGTTCTCTTGATTTTCAGTTAATATTTACTTACAATAATGGATTATTAGTTAATTTAATTGAAAGTGATATTAGATTTTTAATTTATAAAAAATTCAAAGAATTAAATATTCAAATTCCTTTTCCTCAAAGAGTTGTTCATATAGAGAAAAAATAATTTATGTTAAAAATTTTAATTATTGAAGATGAGGTTTCTATTAGAAGAGTTCTCAATAAAGTTTTATTAGAAGAAAATAATAAATTTCAAATTACTGAGGCTTCAAATGGTGTTGAGGGAATTGATGAAATAAATAAACAAAAATTTAATTTAATTTTATGTGATATTAAAATGCCTAAAAAAGATGGTATGGAGGTATTACGGTTTATATTAAAAAAAAATCCCGAAATACCAACTATAATGATATCAGGCCATGGAGATTTAGATACAGCTGTTGAATCAATGAGATTAGGAGCTTTTGACTACATTTCTAAACCACCTGATTTGAATAGATTGCTTAATTCAGTTAGATCTGCACTTAAAAATAATGATTTTACTAAAAAAAGTAAATCTACTTTAAAAAAATCGAAAGAATTTGAAATTATTGGTAAGTCAAAAGAAATTTTGAATTTGAAAGATTTAATTAATAAGGTGTCTTTGACTAATGCAAAAGTATTGATTCAAGGTCCAAATGGTTCTGGAAAAGAACTAGTAGCTCATCAAATCCATTTAAATAGCTCAAGAAATGATTATCCTTTCATTGAAGTAAACTGCGCAGCTATTCCTTCCGAGTTAATTGAAAGTGAACTTTTTGGTCATATAAAAGGAGCTTTTACATCCGCTGTGAAAGATAAAGTAGGGAAGTTTGAAGCAGCTAATGGTGGTACTATATTCTTAGATGAAATAGGAGATATGAGTTTGTCAGCTCAATCAAAAGTTTTAAGAGCTTTACAAGAACATAAGATTCAAAGAGTTGGAAGTGAAAGAGATTTAATCGTAGACGTCAGAGTTATTGCTGCTACTAATAAAAATTTAAGAAATGAAATTTCACTCAATAATTTTAGAGAAGATTTATTTCATAGACTAGCAGTGATAGAAATAAATGTTCCTTCACTAGATAAACGTAAATCCGATATTCCTTATTTAATTAATCATTTTTTAAAAGATATTTCAAAAGAAAATCAATCTAAACTCAAGGATATTGATGAAAAAGCTGTTTTAGAATTACAAAATTTTAATTGGTCTGGAAATGTCAGAGAGTTGAGAAATGTTGTAGAAAGATTAACTGTTTTATCTGACAGTGAAATTATATCATTTAATGATGTCATTAAATTTTCTAATAAAAAATAAACTTATGAAAATCATTACTATTTTATTCTCTCTTTTTTTTACAATTACTTTATTTTCTCAAAACGATAAAGAAATGTTTAAGAAAATATTTAACACATCAATGACATCTAGTATCAGTTATGAATTGTTAGATTATTTATCCAATGAAATTGGGGGAAGATTATCAGGTTCATTAAATGCTGAAAGGGCTGTAAAATGGGGTCAAGAAGAGTTAAATAAAATAGGTTTTGACAAGGTCTGGCTTCAGGAATTAATGGTTCCAAAATGGGTTAGAGGTCCAAAGGAGTTTGCTTTAATTGAAACTCAGCCAGGTGTTACATTTAATGTAGATGCTTGTGCACTTGGAGGTTCAGTTGCTACTCCGTCAGTTGGTATTAAGGCTAATGTAGTTGAAGTTAAAAGTTTTGAAGAATTAAAGGAATTAGGCAAGGAAAAGGTTGATGGTAAAATAGTATTTTTTAATCGCCCAATGCAATCTAATTTAGTAAGCACTTTTCAAGCTTATGGAGAAGCTGTAAGTCAAAGGACTAATGGTGCAGTTGAAGCTGTTAAATATGGTGCTATTGGAGTAATAGTTAGATCTATGAGTTTAAGACTTGATGACAATCCTCATACAGGTACTATGAGTTATGGTAATTTACCTGATAGTAAAAAGATACCTGCAGCTGCAATAAGTACAAATGCTGCTGAAAAATTAAGTGATTTGTTAGTTATTAACCCAAAGCTTAAGTTTTTATTGAGACAACAGTGTAAGCAATATAAGGATGTAGTTTCTCATAATGTTATCGCCGAGATAAAAGGTTCTGAATTTCCTGATGAAATAATACTTATTGGAGGGCATTTAGATTCTTGGGATTTAGGAGATGGCTCTCATGATGATGGAGCAGGTATTGTTCAGTCTATGGATATATTAAACATTTTTAATAAAATAAATTATATCCCCAAGAGAACTATTAGAATTGTACTGTTCATGAATGAAGAAAATGGAACAAGAGGAGCTAAAAAATATTCTGAAGTTGCTAAAAAAAATAATCTAAATCATATTTTTGCACTAGAATCAGATGCCGGTGGGTTTACACCTAGAGGTTTTTCATTTACATCAAACAGTAAGAATTTTAATAGGATTCAATCTTGGAAAAAATTATTTGAGCCGTATTTAATACATTCATTTCAATTAGGTGGAAGTGGAGCAGATATAGCTCCATTACAGAGTGATGACAATGTTTTAGCTGGCTTAAGACCAGATTCTCAAAGATATTTTGATTATCACCACACTTCCATAGACACTTTTGATGCAGTAAATAAAAGAGAGCTTGAATTAGGGACATTTGCTATGACATCACTTGTATATTTGTTTGATAAATACGGAACTGTTAAATAATCTTTATTTTGGAAACGTTAATTGAAATAGATAAGTTTTTAATTATTTTTTTAAATTCTTTAGGTTCTGATAGCTATGATTTTATCTGGTTATTAATTACTAATAAGAAATCTTCAATTCCTCTTTATTTATTCTTGTTGTTTTTTATTTATAAAAAATTTCCCATAAAAGAATTTTTAAAATATTTATTTCTTATTGCATTATTGATATTATTCACAGATCAAATTAGTGGGTTTTTTAAAGACTATTTTCAAAGACTTAGACCTTGTCATGATCAAGATATTAATAGTTTTATAAGAATAGTTAAAGAAGGTTGTGGTGGTTTATATGGTTTTTTCTCATCACATGCAGCAAACTCTTTTGGAATAGCAACTTTTTTTTACTTAACACTTAAAAATTATTCTACTTTATTTAAATATCTTTTTTTGTGGGCTCTAATTGTTTCTTATAGTAGAATATATGTAGGAGTTCACTTCCCGATTGATATAATATTTGGAATTTGTTTTGGAATTTTTTCTGGCTATATGTTTTCATTGATATTTTTAAATAAAAAAAATCTTTATAATGCTTTATAGAATACAGGAATACAAAACTCTGTTTTTGAGAATTTCTTTAGCCTATCTTTTTTATTTTATAGCAAGAGTACTATTCTATTATTATAATAGTAACATGATTATAATAGACAGTTTTAGTGAATTTGTTAATTTATCTTTTATTGGTTTGACTTTTGATACATCTGCAATTTTATATATTAATGCATTATTTATACTAATCTCTTTAATTCCGTTAAAAAATAATTCAAATCCTTTGTTTCAAAAAGGAATGATGGTGTTGTATTTTTCAACAAATGCCGTAGCGTATTCAACAAATTTTTTTGATTTTATTTATTATAGATTTTCACAATCTAGAATAACGACAAGAGTGTTTGATGTTATTGAGAATGAAAATAATAAAGCAACTTTAGCAACCTCTTTCATTTATAATTATTGGCATGTTTTTGCTTTGTTTTTTGTATTAATTTTTATTTGGATTTATCTCTACAAGAAAATTGATTTTAATAAATCTAAATCAAAAAATACATTAAATTATTACCTTTTTTCATTATTGTGGTCGTTAGTAATAATTTTTATTTGTGTAATTGGGGCGAGAGGAGGAATTGGTAATGCTACAAGACCAATTAACATGGTTGATGCCCACAGGTTTGTTAAAAAAGGAATTCACGCAGACTTCGTGTTAAATTCTCCATTTTGTTTAATAAGAACTTATAAAAAAAACTATTTCAAAAAGAAAAACTTTATTAATAGCTCAAAAATAGAAAACATAATAAAACCAATAAAAATATTAAATGATTCAGTTTACTCAAGACCTAATGTTGTTTTAATAGTTATGGAAAGTTTTGGTAGAGAATATATTGGTTCGTTTAATAAGGACAATATTATTGATGATTATAAAAGTTATACTCCTTTTTTAGATTCCTTATCTAATCATAGTTTGATTTTTACAAATGCATTTGCTAACGGCAGACAATCTATTGAAGCGTTGCCTTCTATTTTAGCTAGTGTTCCTTCATTTAAAGTTCCGTTTACATCTTCACCCTATGCCAATCAGAAGATTCAATCATTAGTATCTGTTTTTAATGAAATTGATTATTCTACTTCTTTTTTTCATGGAGCTCCAAATGGATCAATGGGTTTTTTAGGTTTATCTAATATCCTAGGGTTTGATAATTACTATGGTAAAAATGAATTTAACGACAACTCTTTATATGATGGATATTGGGGTATTTGGGATGAACCTTTTTTACAATTCATGAAGATTGAAATTGAAAAGTTTAAAGAACCTTTTTTTACTACTTTTTTTAGCTTATCCTCTCATGAGCCTTTTTATGTGCCAGAGAAATATAAAGATGTTTTCCCTAAAGGAAATGTCCAAATGCATGAGGTTATAGGTTATTCTGATAATGCCTTAAAAGAATTTTTTGAAGCCTCTAAAACTCAGCCATGGTTTGATAATACATTGTTTATTATAACCGCAGATCATTGTAATCAGTTTTGGTATCCACTTTATAGAGCTCCAATAAACAGATTTGCAATACCGATTATGTTTTATCATCCTAATAATAGCTTTAAGGGAGTGAATAATGAACTTTCCCAGCAAATAGATATATTTCCTTCAATAGTTGATTTAATAGGATATGACAAACCTATAAATTCATGGGGGAGAAGTTTGTTTTCTAAATCTGAGGATGTTCCTTTTTCAATCCATTATTCAGGAACAGTTTATCGTTTCTCTATGGGAGATTTTAATTTAGTTTTTGACGGTGATAATGTAATAGGAGTTTATGGAATAAAAGATTTGCATTTAGAAAATAATTTAATAAATAATTCTAATATTGATTATTCAAAAGAAGAGATGTATTTAAAAGCTTTTTTTCAAGATTATATGGAAAGAATTATTGACAATAAATTAGAGTAATTTATTTTATTAATTCAGAAAAATTCATTTTAAACTTATTAATTCTAGGCGCAGAGACTTTCATTATATACATGTCATAAGGATTGTTTTTTTTATAGTCTTGATGATAATCTTCTGCTAAGTAAAAAATTTTAAAAGTTTTTACTTGAGTGGTTATTTTATTATAAGTTTTGTTGTTTAATAATCTTTTTATTTCTTTTTTTATTTCATTTTTTTCGTCTATTGAGTTGTAAAATGCTATAGATCTATATTGAGTTCCCTTATCAGGTCCTTGTCTGTTTAATGTCGTAGGGTCATGTGATCCAAAAAACACTTGTACTAAAGTTTTAAAATCTACAATGACTGGATCATAAACTATTTCCACAGCTTCTGCATGCCCAGTCTTTCCGGACATCACTTGTTGATAAGTGGGGTTTTTCTTAAAACCTCCAGAATAACCAGAATTAACTTCAATTACTCCTTTTATATTTTCATATATTCCTTCAACACACCAAAAACAACCAGAAGCAAAGTATGCTTTTTCATAATTTTGTTCTATCTTTTTTGTACTATAATCTGTTTTAATAAATAAAACTGAAAATATTAAAATTAGTCTAATCATTATTTTTGAATTAATTTATTAGTGAAATTATCCCACGAGTATTGATTTTTCTTTTTTCTTAACTCTTTTTTGATTAAATCTAGATCAAATTTTAATGCAAATAGAATTTTATTTGCAAAATCATCTGGATCAGGATTTGATAAAAATCCATCTTTACAATCAGTCACAAACTCTGACATTCCTTTTATATTTGAACATACAGTTGGAGTTTCAAACTGAATTGCTAAGGGTGTTATTCCGCTTTGAGATGCACTCTTGTAAGGTTGAATTATTAAACTTGCTGAAGAAAACCAAAATTTAATTTCATTATCATTTATAAAATCGTTTCTGAACTGAATACTTTCAATAACGTCCTCTTTAATAGCTAAATTTTTATATTTCTCTGCTGATTCATAATTTTCTCCCACAACAAGTAATCTAATTTTATTATCTTGTTTGACAATCTCTTTCATTGCTTTTATTAAAATATCTAATCCTTTATATTTTCGTATTATTCCGAAAAATAATAAATATTTAAAATAACTCTTTAAACCTATTTTTTCTTTTGCAATATTAATATCTATTGGTTTTCCAAATTTTATTGGTATTGGGTGAAATAAGTTTATACCTGTCTTTTTAGAATTGATTGTTTTGATTTGTTCATATACGTTTTTAGATAGACTAATGTATTTGTCTACATTATTTAAATAAAATTTTAAAAATTTCTTTTGTAATAAGATCTTTTCATGAGGAAATGCATTATGAATTATTCCGATTTTTGTTATTCTCTTGTTTAAACCTTTGTTGATGAATGATAGGCAAGGTGACATGAAACTTGTCCAATAAGAAGATATAACTATTGAAGGTTTAATTTTGTTTATTATTCTTATACAATTAAACCAACTTATTGGATTTATAGAATTTATAATTTTTTTTGAATCAGTTACTATTCCAGATGTATTTTCTGAAAATTGCGATTTTCCAGGAAATAATATTTTAGGATATTGTAGTTTGAAATTTATTATTTCAACCGAGTGCCCTGACTTTATTAATGCGTTACATAGTTCTTGATTTGTGTCTGCTATTCCTCCTCGGAATGGAAAATACGGTCCAATTATTACAATTTTCATATTTAATCATTTATTAATATCCAGTCTCCATTTCTTAAATGATTTTCAGCTATTTTATATTTCAAATTTTTTATATCTCCACTTGTTATGTGTTTAATAGTTACTTTTTCGTTTCTACCAATTTTCTTGACATTCCTCACTACAGTTTCAACGTAATTTTTATTTTGTGAAGCCATTTGTCCAGCCTTTTTATTCACAGAAGCTATTTCGTCACTATTTAAAACCTCCTCTTTTGAAACATTTAACTTTTGTTGTCTTCTTACTTTTCTGTCTTCTCTAATTTCAGATGGATCTTTTGAAGGAAGTTGTCCATTAAACAAGAAAGATATTATTTCTTTATCTACCTTTTCTAACATAGATTCAAATAATTTATATGCTTCGAATTTATAAATAACTAAAGGGTCTTTTTGTTCGTGTACAGCTAATTGAACGGATTGTTTAAGTTCATCCATTTTTCTTAAATGATCTTTCCATGCTTCATCGATTATAGCTAATGAAATATTTTTTTCAAAATCATTAATTAATGTTTTTCCTTTGGATTCGTATGCCTTTTTAAGATTAGACACAACATTCAATGTTTTTTTACCGTCAGTAAATGGAACAACAATTCTTTCGAAATTATTAGCTGAATTTTCAAATACATTTTTTATGACTGGAAACACCTTTTCAGCGTTTAAAATTATTTTAGAATTATAATGTTTATATGCACTTTTATAAGTTTTTGAAATGATTTCTTCTGTGTTTGCTGTTTCAAAATCATTTGAAGAATATTCTGAACTTAGCGAAAAATATCTAATAATATCAAATTCATAATCTTTGTAATTATTAGATATCTTATTGTTCTCAACAATTAATTTTGTTGTATCATATATCATATTGGCAATATCAACTTTAAGCCTTTCTCCTTGAAGTGAATGCCTTCTTCTCTTATAAATGACTTCTCTTTGGGCATTCATTACATCATCATATTCTAATAATCTTTTTCTGATTCCAAAATTATTTTCTTCAACCTTTTTTTGTGCTCTTTCTATTGTTTTTGTCATCATAGAGTGCTGAATAACCTCCCCTTCTTCTAGACCCATTCTGTCCATCATCTTAGCAACTCTATCAGAGCCGAATAGCCTCATTAAATTATCTTCTAATGAAACATAAAACTGAGAACTTCCAGGATCTCCCTGCCTTCCAGAACGCCCCCTTAGCTGCCTATCAACTCTTCTTGAATCGTGTCTCTCAGTACCTATTATTGCCAAACCACCATTTAATTTTACTTCTTTGTTTATTTTTATATCAGTTCCTCTACCAGCCATATTTGTAGCTATAGTAACTACACCTGAATTTCCTGCTTCAGTCACAATATCTGCTTCCTTCTTGTGAAGTTTAGCATTTAAAACATTATGCTTAATTTGTTTTATCGAAAGCATTTTTGCTAATAATTCAGAAATTTCTACTGATGTTGTCCCGATTAAAACAGGACGACCTTCATTTGCTACTTTAGTAACATCTTCAATAACTGCGTTATATTTTTCTCTTTTTGTTTTATATATTAAATCGTTATTATCTTTTCTTGCAATAGGTCGATTTGTAGGTATCTCTACAACATCCAGTTTGTAAATATCCCAAAACTCTCCAGCTTCAGTAATAGCTGTACCGGTCATTCCAGAAAGTTTTTTATACATTCTAAAATAATTTTGTAGTGTAACAGAAGCAAATGTTTGAGTAGCATCTTCAATTTTTACATTTTCTTTAGCTTCAATGGCTTGATGAAGACCATCAGAATATCTTCTTCCATCCATTATTCTTCCAGTTTGCTCATCTACTATTTTAACTTTATTGTCCATTAAAACATATTCAGTATCTTTTTCAAACAGGGTATATGCTTTTAATAATTGATTAAGTGTGTGTATTCTTTCACTTTTAATTGCAAATTCATTGTATATTTTTTCTTTTTCTTCAACTTCTTTGTTGACTTCCATCTTTTTATTTTCTATTTCAGCTAGCTTAATAGAAAGATTTGGTAAAACAAAAAAGTGTGAATTATCTTTATTATCAGAAATTTCGTCAATTCCCTTATCTGTTAACTCTATTTGGTTATTTTTTTCATCAATTACAAAGAACAAATCAGAGTCGATTTTTGGCATTTCACGATTATTGTCTTGCATATAAAAATTTTCAGTTTTTTGAAGTAATTGTTTAACCCCTTCTTCACTTAAATATTTTATTAATGCAGAATTTTTAGGCAATCCTCTGTAAACTTGTAGAAGGTTAAATCCTCCGTCTTCTTTGTTCCCTTCTTTTATTAATTTTTTTGCTTTAGCAAGAACTTGAATTAATAACTGTTTTTGTTTTTGAACAATTGAATAAACTTTTGGTTTTAATTTATCAAATTCATGAATATTTCCCTTTGGAACAGGACCAGAAATAATCAGTGGAGTTCTTGCATCATCTATTAAAACTGAATCAACTTCATCTACAATTGCATAAGAATGTTTGGTTTGTACTAAATCCGAAGAGGAATGAGCCATGTTGTCTCTTAAATAATCAAAGCCAAACTCGTTGTTAGTTCCATAAGTAATATCAGAATTATATGCTTTTTTTCTTCCCTCAGAATTTGGATTGTAATGATCAATACAGTCAATACTTAATCCGTGAAACTCAAATATTGGGGCCATCCAAGCGCTATCTCTTTTTGCTAGATAATCATTAACAGTTACTAGATGAACTCCATTTCCAGTTAAAGCATTTAGATAGACTGGAAGAGTGGCTACTAATGTCTTACCTTCACCTGTATGCATTTCTGCAATTTTACCCCTGTGTAATGCTATCCCCCCGATAAGTTGAACGTTATAATGAACCATATCCCATATCACTTCCTTACCTGCAGCATTCCATTTATTTAGCCAAATTGCATTTCCCCCATCAATAGTTACATAAGTTTTTTCAGATGAAAGACTTATATCAAAAGAGGATGCTATTACTTTTATTTCAGAATTTTCTTTAAATCTTTTTGCAGTTTCTTTCACAACTGCAAAAGCTTCAGGAAGAATTTTGTTTAATTTCTCGTCAACTTTTAAATTTGACTGTTCTGTGATCAAATCTATTTCTTGAAATAATTCATCTTTTTCATCAATGCTTGAAGAAGAATCTATTCTTTCTTTTATTTTTGAAATTTGTTGATTAAAAGGTTCTTTAACGGATTGAATTCCTTTTTTAAATTCATTTGTTTTGTATCGAAGTTCATTGTGATCTAAGTTGGCAAGATCCTTTTCGAAACTTAAAATTTCTAGTACTACTCCTTCAACTTCCTTTAAATCTTTTTTAGATTTATTTCCAACAAAAACATTAAGTATAGAGTTTATTAAGCTCATTTGATTATTATATTTATATCAAATTTAAGCAAAAAAAAAGCCTCAAAAGAGACTTTAATGAAGTTTTTAAAAGACCTAATATTCATCTTCGTTCCAAAGATAGTCATCATCTGTAGGGTAATCAGGCCAAATTTCTAAAATAGAATCGTAAGTTTCTTCTTCTTCTTCTTCTATTTCTTGTAAATTTTCTATTACCTCTAAAGGAGCGCCTGTTCTTATAGCGAAATCAATTAATTCATCTTTGTTTGCAGGCCAAGGTGCATCAGTTAAATACGTAGCTAATTCTAATGTCCAATACATAATTGAAATTTTTTAATAATTGCAAAAATAAATTTTTAAATGATTCATACAATGTTTTAATTGAAAATTTAGTATTATTTTTTTTTAGTAAAATAAAACAACACTATAATTACAAAGAAAAAAAGTGCAATTCTATAAATATAATCTCCATACTTTACATAAAAAGTAATTTCATTATATAAATTAACAGAGCTATTTAGTACTCCACTTGTATTATAATCAATAGTTTTTAAAATATCACCTCTTTTGTTTATTACAGCAGATATTCCTGTATTTGCACTTCTTACTATATCTCTTCTAGATTCGATTGCTCTTATTTTAGAATAACTTAATAGCTGTTTATGCCCCGGTGAATTATTCCACCAACCATCATTGGTTATAATTGCTAGAAATTGAGCTCCATTTCTAACATATTCACTTATATATTCACCATACATTGATTCATAACAAATTATTGGTGCAATCTTATTATTATTATTTGTTGTAAAAACAGTTCTATTTTTTTGAGTAGCTCTTGATAGAATTGTTCCACCAAAGTCTAAAAGTAAATTACCTAAAATAGGTTCTAAAAATCTTTTATATGGAAGATTTTCCACCCCAACAACCAATTTAGATTTATGGTAGACTTGTTTTTGTGTGGAGTTTATAAAGCTACTGTTATATATGTCAAGCCATATACTATCTCTAATATAATTTGAGCTATTGGTTTTGGTCAGTTTTGAATTGTATATTTTATAAAATTGAACACCACTTATTATTTGTGAATTTTTACTATTTAAATATGAATTTAAATCTTGATAAAAAGGAGTTTCAAAAAAATCAGAAACTGAATAACCAAGACTTTCAGAAAAGTATGTTTCTGGAGTAAAGATTACTTTATTATTAAAAATCTCATTACTTGTGATTTGTTTAAATTCTTTTAAAATATTAAAATTAGTTCTACCATACTTTTCGTTGTAAGGGTCTATGTTGGGTTGAATAATTGATATATTTAACGAATCCCTACTTATAGTTTGGTTATTGTATGTTAAAAGAGAAATAATTATGGGGATTGACACGGATAATAACGAAACTGAAAATATTTTTAAATAGTTGCTTTTCTTTAGTATGTAATTACTATAAGCTTTATAAAAAATTAAATTAACGATAAGCACCCATAATGTTCCCCCAAAGGTGCCTGTATATTCAAACCATTGAATTAAATGATGAGATTCTGAAAAAACATTACCAAGTACCAATGATGGCCAAGAAAAATCCCATGTTAAATTAAATTTTTCAAAAACAATCCAAGATGAAATAAAATATATTAGCCCTAATTTGTTTCCAAGTTTTTTTGAAATTAAACTATATGAAGAAAAAACCAAAGCCATTAACAATGAATAAAGTAAAATGGCAAATATCATCCCAAAAATTGTAGAATAAATTATCCACCAACATGTGATTGTATTCCAAATAAAAAAGGATAAAAAACTATAAGAAAATATTTTTTTTATTGATTTGTGTCTTAAATTATTTTCAACTATTAGTAGAGGAACATAAGCTATAAAGATTAAAAAAACTACTCCGTTAATAGGCCAAGAAAGCCCTAAAAGAAGACCGGATATAATACTGTATAAAAGATGTTTTTTATTCAAAAATTTATTCATATTTTCATAAGCAAGTTACTAAATTCAAAAATTAATTTGCAATTATTAAATTGTAATAAACTAAGTTCTTTTAAATTACTATTTTTAAAAAATGAAATTATTTTCTTTTATTCCTAACGCATTTACTTTGTTAAATCTTTTTTTTGGTTGTATTGCTGTTGTTTATGGAATAAACGGTGACCTTAAAACTTTAGCTTTTTTTGTAGTCTTGGGTTTAATATGTGATTTTTTTGATGGATTTTTTGCTAGGTTGTTTAAAGTTGATTCAAAACTTGGAATTCAGCTTGACTCCTTATCAGATTTAGTGACATTTGGAATGACCTCTTCGGTTGTTATGTTAAACTTAATTGAAAACTCTTTTTTTTACAATAATTCATCTCATTATTTAATTAGTTTATTCCCTTATTTTGCTTTTATAATAACTTTAGCTTCTTCATATAGACTTGCGAAATTCAATATTAATTCAAGTAATTCGGAGTTTATTGGATTGCCAACACCTGCAAATGCCATCTTAATTGTTTTTATTCCTGTTTTTTTTGAACAGATTAATAAAATGTATTATTTAGAAAATATTATTTTTCTAACTTCTATAATAGTTATCTCTTCTTATTTGTTGATTTGTGATTTAAAAATGTTCTCTTTAAAATTAAAGAACTTGAAATTTAAAGAAAACCGTTTGGTCTTTGCTTTTATCGCTTTGTCAATATTACTTTTTTTGACTTTTAATATGGGAGCTTTCACTTTAATAATTCTACTGTATATTTTTATTAATTTATTTAGAACTAAAATCTAAATTTTTCTTTCTGAATTCAAAATTTTGACCTAAGTATAATTTTCTTACCATTTCATCTTTAGCTAAATCTTCTGGAACTCCAGCTTTCAATATATTTCCTTCGAACATTAGGTAAGTTCTATCAGTAATAGCTAATGTTTCCTGGACATTATGATCGGTTATTAATATTCCAATATTTTTACTTTTTAAATGAGAAATAATTTTTTGAATATCTTCAACCGCTATAGGATCAACTCCAGCGAATGGTTCGTCTAATAAAACAAACTTAGGGTCTGTTGCTAAAGCCCTTGCTATTTCTGTCCTTCTACGTTCACCTCCTGACAATAAATCTCCTCTATTTTTTCTAATTTTTTGTAAATTGAATTCATTAATTAATGATTCCATTTTATTTTTTTGTTCCTGTTTAGATAAATTTGTTAATTCTAAAACTGCCATAATATTATCTTCAACAGAAAGTTTTCTAAAAATAGAAGCTTCTTGAGCTAAATATCCAATACCCTTTTGAGCTCTTCGGAACATCGGAAGTTTAGAGATGTCATCATCGTTTAACGATACTACCCCGCCATCAGGTTTAATTAAGCCTACAATCATATAGAATGAAGTTGTTTTACCCGCTCCATTTGGTCCTAGAAGGCCAACTATTTCACCTTGATTAACTTCAATAGAAATCTCATTTACAACTCTTTTTCCTTTATATGATTTAAATATTTTATTAGCTTTTAATTTCATAACTATGCAATCATTTATATTTTGTTTTTTTCTTCTTTTATCAAAACAAATTTAGAAATATATATACTAATCTGATATAGAATGATAATTGGAATGGCTACTATTATTTGACTAGCTACATCAGGGGGAGTGATTATAGCAGATAATACTAAAACAAAAATAAGAGCAAATTTCCTATATTTCTTCATTATTTCGGGAGTTATTAAGCCTATTTTAGTAAGGAAATAAACTATAATTGGTAGTTCAAATATTAGTCCTGAAGCTAAAACGGAAGCTCTAATTAAGCCCACATAACTGTCTAGGTCAAAGTCATTAAATATTTCATTACTAACGCTATATGAGCCTAAAAAATTAATAGATAATGGCGTCACTATATAGTAACCGAAAAGAACTCCTAAAAAAAATAATGCTGAGGAAATAAAAATAAAACCTTTAGCATTGTTTTTTTCTTTATCATATAAACCAGGACTAATGAAACTCCAGAATTGATATATTACATATGGAAATGAAATTATAAATCCTGCAGTTATAGACATCCAAATGTGTGCTGAAAACTGTCCAGACATTGTTCTGCTTTGAATTCTAAAAGGCATTTCACTTATACAAAAACTATCATCTAACCCAAGCATATTAGATAGGTTACACAACATATCGTAAGTAAAGAAATTTGTATTTTTTGGTCCAAACAGAATTTTATCAAAAACAAAATCTTTAGCTATAAATGCTATAGAACCTGCAATAAGAATTGCAAAAACAGATCTTATTAAATGCCACCTTAAGTCTTCAAGATGATCTAGAAATGACATTTCATCTACTTTAGTTGTTTTCATTAAGATAATCCTTCGTTAAGTATATTATGTAAATGAATAATTCCTATGTAACTATCTTTGTCCTGAACAATTAATTGAGTTATTTTATTTTTATTCATTATTATTAGTGCTTCAGAAGCTAACGATTCGGAATTAATAGTTTTAGGAGTCTTTGACATAAAATCTTTTGCAGAAACTGAATTTATATCTTTGCCTGATGAAAAAAAACGCCTCAAATCTCCATCAGTAATTATTCCTATAGCCTTTTGATTATTAGTAATTGCAGTAGCACCAAGCATTTTATTTGATATTTCATTTATGATTGTAGCAAGATTGTCTTTTTCTTTTACTTCAGGTTTTTTATTTTTTTTAATAATGTCTTTAACCTTTAAATGGAGTTCTCTTCCCAAAGACCCGCCTGGGTGGTACCTTGCAAAATCACTTTTTTTAAAACCATTTAATTTTGATAAACATATTGCTAAAGCATCTCCAATAACTAATTGTGCTGTAGTACTTGTTGTTGGTGCTAAGTTATTATGACAAGCTTCTTTTTCAATAAAACTTTTTAAAAAAAAATCAGAATTTAATCCTAAATATGAGTTTTCTTCAGATGAAATACCAATCAATTTTACATTAGTTTCTTTTAAAAACGGAATTAATGTTTTAATCTCTGAAGTGTTTCCGCTTTTAGATATTAAAATAATAATATCGTTATTTTGAACAATACCTAAATCTCCGTGAATAGCTTCTGCAGCATGCATAAATACAGATGGTGTTCCAGTAGAATTAAAGGTTGCAACAATTTTTTTGGCAATAATTGCACTTTTTCCAATTCCAGTAACTATTACTCTTCCATTTATAGCTTGAATAGCTTTTACTGAATTTTCAAAATCGGAATTAATAAAATTAGACAAGTTTAAAATAGCTTCACCTTGATTTTTGATGCTTTCTTGAGCAGTTTGTAATATATTGAAATTTGAATTCAAAATAGTTTTTTAAATAATGTTTTAACGTTATATTGTTAGAAACAAATGTACAAAATACCTTGTTAAACAAAACATGGCTTTAAAATTGGATTTAAAAAAAGAATTAAAAATTTTATTTGGGTTTTCAAACTTTAAAGGAGATCAAGAACAAATAATAAATTCAGTTTTACAGAAAAAGAGTATTATGGTGATTATGCCAACTGGAGCAGGTAAGTCACTGTGCTTTCAGTTACCTGCTCTACTATCTAAAGGAACAGCATTGGTGGTTTCGCCACTAATTGCATTAATGAAAAATCAAGTTGATGTAATCAGAGGAATTTCATCAAATGATGGTATAGCTCATGTTTTAAACTCATCATTAAATAATACAGAAATTCAAAATGTTAAAAATGATATTTCTAACGGAATTACAAAACTTTTATATGTTGCACCTGAATCTTTAGCAAAACAAGAATATATTGATTTCTTAAGTCAGTCAAATATTTCTTTTTTAGCTGTAGATGAAGCCCATTGTATTTCTGAGTGGGGGCATGATTTTAGGCCTGAGTATAGAAACTTAAATTCAATTTTAAATAAAATAAAAAACAATATTCCTATAATAGCTTTAACAGCTACAGCCACTCCAAAGGTTCAGGATGATATAATTAAAAACCTTGGTATTAATGGAGCCGAGCTTTTTAAGTCTTCATTTAATAGACCTAATCTTTTTTACGAAGTCAGACAAAAAACATCAAACTTAAATAAAGATATCATTTCATTTATAAAAAACAGACATGGTAAATCTGGTATAATTTATTGTTTATCTAGAAAAGGTGTTAATGAACTTTCTCAATTTTTACAAGTCAACGGAATAAATGCCCTTCCTTATCATGCAGGTCTTGAATCTAAAAAAAGAATTAAAAATCAAGATATGTTTTTAATGGAAGAATGTGATGTGATCGTGGCTACAATTGCTTTTGGAATGGGGATTGATAAACCGGATGTTAGATTTGTAATTCATAATGATATTCCTAAAAGTCTTGAAAGCTATTATCAAGAAACGGGGAGGGCTGGTAGAGATGGTGGAGAGGGTCATTGTTTAGCTTTTTATTCTTTTAAAGATATTGAGAAATTAAAAAAATTCACGTCTGGAAAGGCTTTATCTGAGAAAGAGCAGAGCTGCTCTTTGTTAGATGAAATTGCTGCATATGCAGAGACTTCTATGTCTAGAAGGAAATTTCTATTAAACTATTTTGGAGAGGATTATGATGAAATTAATGGAGAAGGAGCAATGCTGGATGATAACATGAAAAATCCTAAGATTAAAATCAAGGTTAATGATCAAGTTAAAATGGTTTTAGATTTAATTGAAAAAACAAAACAGCAATATAGAATCAAAGAATTAGTTGCTTACCTTATTGGAGAAGCAACTAATTTATTAAGATCTCATAATGTTAGTACAAACGATTTTTTTGGTATTGGAAAACAATTCAATGAAGCTTTTTGGCATTCATTAATAAGACATATGTTAGTAGAAGGACTAATTGAGAAATTAGTTGAGTCTTATGGAGTTGTAAAAATAAATAAAAAATCAAAAAACTTTCTGTTAGAACCTTTTGATTTTTATATTTCAGAAAATCATAATTACTTAAAGGAAGAAAAGGTGAATAAGAAAAAGGAAATATATCAAAAAAATATTTTTAACAAAGTATTGTTTTCAATTTTAATTTCTGAAAGAAAAAAAATAGCAAAAACTAAAGGAATTCCTCCTTATGCTATTTTTCAAGAATCATCTATAGAAGAAATGGCTTTTAAATATCCAATTTCTATTGATGAATTAAAAAATATTAACGGAGTAGGTGAGGGGAAAGCCAATAAATTCGGACAATCTTTTATTATTTTAATTAATGATTATGTAAATGAGAATAACATAACTAGGCCAGAAGATTTGTTAATAAAAACAACTGGATCTAATTCTGCTTTAAAGCTATTTATCATTCAAAGTATAGATCGAAAAATTCAACCAATTGATATTGCTGATTCAAAAGGAATTGAATTATCAAAATTAGTTAAAGAACTAGAAACTATAGTTTTTTCAGGAACTAAGTTAAACATTACTTATATGATTGACGAAATTTTTGATGAAGATCAGCAAGAAGAATTATATGATTATTTTATTGAATCGGAGTCTGATGATATCAGTTTAGCAATTGATGAGTTTGATGGAGATTATGAGGAAAATGATTTAAAATTATATAGAATAAAGTTTATTAATGACATCTCTAATTAACATTCAAAACTTATCAATTTATTTTTTTAATTTCCAAGCTTTAGTTTAACTTGCGACTTTTAAATTAATTAATATTTATAGTTAAATGGAAGAAGGTATTTATGCTAAAATAAAAACTAGTCAAGGTGATATTATATTAACACTACACTATAAGAAAACTCCAGGTACTGTTGCAAATTTTGTCGGATTATCAGAAGGAAAAATTGATAATTCTTTTAAATTAAAAGACGAACCTTTTTATGACGGAGTCAAGTTTCATAGAGTGATTCCTGAATTCATGATCCAGACTGGTTGTCCGCAAGGAACGGGAACAGGTGATCCTGGTTATAAGTTTGATGATGAATTTCATCCGGACCTAAAACATGATAAACCAGGTATTTTATCTATGGCAAATTCTGGCAAAGCTACTAATGGTAGTCAGTTTTTTATAACCCACATTCCAACAGAATGGTTGGATAATAAACATACTGTGTTTGGTGAAGTTATTGAAGGTCAAAAAATAGTTAATGATATTAAACAGGATGATTTAATTAATTCAATTGAAATAATCAGAGTTGGTGATGAAGCAAATTCCTGGAATGCTCCATTAAATTTTATTGAATTTAAATCTAAAAAAGATAATGAATTAACTGAATTAATAAAAAAAAACAAACAAACTATTGAAGAGATTTCAAAAGGCTACTTAGAAACTCACTCAGGTTTAAGGTATACTATTTTGTCAAAAGTAGATGGCGAGTCACCAAATAAAGGTGATATTGTGAAAGTTCATTATAAAGGTCAGCTTTTAGATGGAACTGTATTTGACTCATCCTACAAAAGAAATGAGCCAATAGAATTTGAAGTTGGTTTGGGGAAGGTTATTCCAGGATGGGATGAAGGTATTATGCTTCTAAATAAAGGAGAAAAGGCAAAATTTGTTATTCCTTCAGATTTAGCTTATGGAGAGAGTGGGGCAGGAGGAGTGATCCCCCCAAATGCAACTCTTGTTTTTGAAGTAGAATTACTTTAATTAAACCACTTAATATTACAGCCTATACTAGGTTTTTGATTAATAGTGATTTCTTTAGATTCTAAAACACAGTTAAAAACTGTTCTAATATCAGAGCCTGATAATGGTATGTTGTTTCCTGGTCTTGAGTCATCTAGTTGTCCTCGGTAAATTAATTTTTTATTTGCATCAAAAACATAAAAATCAGGTGTGCATGCTACATCATAATTTTTAGCAACTTTTTGAGTTTTATCATATAAATAAGGAAAAGAATACTTTTCATTAATAGCTGTCTTAGTCATTTTTTCAGGAGAATCTTCTGGGTAATTTACTACATCATTACTTGAAATAGCTATGAAGCTTATTCCTTTATTTTCATAATCTTTTGCTAATTGAACAATTTCTTGGTTTATATGCTTGACAAATGGACAATGGTTGCTCAAAAACATTAATAAAGTACATTTATCTCCAAATAAATTTTTAGAGCAAATCATTTTTTCACTTACTGTATCATACAATTCAAATTCTAATGCTTTAAAACCAATTGGAACCATATTTGAAAGTGTATCCATAAAATATTTATTTAGTTTCTTCAAATTTAATTTGAATTTTCCATAAATTGGCTGTAATTAATTAAATATGCTAGAAATTGTAAGTTTTTTTGAAAACATCACTTCATCGCAAAGGTCACTTATTCTAGTTGGAGGGATAACTTTCTTCTGGTCCATTGAGTATGTAGTTCCATTATTTAATTTTGATTATAAAAAAGTGAAGCATGCTGTTCCCAATTTTTTTTTCACCTTCACAACTATTCTTGTGAATTTTTCATTAGCATTCTTATTGCTTGCTGTTTCTGATTGGGTTGATAAAAATAATTTTGGTTTATTAAATAGGATCCCTAATATTTCTTTGTTTATGTATGTTATTTTGGGTGTTGTATTTTTAGACCTTATAGGCGCTTACCTTCCTCATTATGTTCAACATAAAGTTAAGTTTTTGTGGAAAATACATCTTGTACATCATTCAGATCATAATGTAGACACTACTACTGCCAATAGACATCATCCTTTTGAAAGTGTTATTCGTTTTGTTTTTACTCTTTTAGGAGTGGTTGTTTTGGGAACATCTATTGGAGTTGTCTTATTATATCAATCAATGTCCGCAGTACTTTCGCAATTTAATCATGCTAATATAAAACTTAACCCAAAAATTGATAAAATATTAAGTTATATAATTGTTTCTCCTGACATGCATAAGGTTCATCATCACTACGTTATGCCGTTCACTGATTCTAATTATGGTAATATTTTTTCATTTTGGGATAGGTGGTTTGGTACTTTTAAAAAGCTTAACCCATCAAAAATTATTTATGGAATAGATACTTTTTTTAATAAAAAAGATAACGAGAGTATTAGAAGTTTACTTTACAGGCCTTTTGAAAAGCCCAAACCTTAGTTTTTTACATTAAATCAGCAAAGAAAATTGCATTCATCATAAGTTTATTAGTTCCGTACCAGAATGCTCTAAAATTTGTATTATCACTAAACACAGCTACTTTACCTTTTCTGTAATTAAACACTGCAAATGGTCTAGCACCTTTTATTGATTTTAAATTTTCTTTAGATATATATCCGCTAATTAGTGGGTTAGTTGAGTATTTAATAGGATTATTATAACTAATTGAGTCATTTTTGATGTATATGTTTGTATTTCTGAAAATAGATAAATGGTTATTATTGTAACCGTAATTGATAGGGTGAGACCTGTCTAGAACAGTATTAAAAATAGCTCCACTTGTCAATTGAGAACCATAAAAATTACTTTTATCTTTAAATTTAATATTCTTTGATGATGGTTTATTGCTGTTAAGTTCAACAGCAATAAAATTCTCTTTATTTAACCAATTGATAGCATTTCGAAATCCTATAATATTTCCGCCATTTTTAACCCAATCTTTTATTTTTACAACTACCTCTTCACTTAGGTTGTAATTCCCGTTAGATAATATTAGTGTATTGTATTTTGATAAGTCTTGAAAAATTAAATTTGATTTTTTAATTTTTGTAATTGGGATTTGATATCTAGTATCTAGTAAGTGCCAAATTTCACCAGCATCATAACTCGTAATTCCTTCACCTACTATTAGTGCAATGTTAGGTTTGGAAATATTGACAAAATCTTTACTTCCTAAATCTATTCCAGAAGTATGACTCGAGCTATATCCATGAAATTTTATTCCAGTTTCTTTTGTTAATGAGTTTATTATTTTATGAATATCATTTGTGTTTAGATCTTGATTTTGCATTGTAATAAGTAATGTTCCGTAATCAAAATCCTTAGATCCAATTTTAAAGCTATTAGTAGCTACTTTAACTCGCACTCCCTTTTCTAAAAATTTATACAAAGCTTTTGGTGTGTAATAATCGTTCCATGAAAAAAGGTAAGCGTAATTATTTTTATTAATAACCTCTCCAGTAGGCTTTTCTAACTTTAAATTTTGTGTTTTAACTTTAGTTGAATAAGTATCAAAATCTAAGTTAAAAGAGTGAAGAAATGACCACGCAGAAATGTCATAAAAAAGGCTATCTCTGAAACTTGTTCTTTCTTCAAACATAGCTTGAATTAATCTGCTTTTATTTTGTTTTTTTGGAATTAACAAAGTAGATTCTTTTTTAAACTCTACATTATTAACGATTACATTTTCAGGAAGAGTTTTGATTTCTATTTCATGAGTTTTTAATAATTCATAAAAGTGAAATAACTTTGATCTATCTATGTTATCACCAACTATATAATATTCATTACTGTTTTTTGATGACTCTTTTCTGGAGTTAGTAAAAAAATTCTTTTGATAAGTTAATAACTTCATTTTTAAATCAATTGCAGCTTCTAATGTTGAAAGTGAAGTTGTTAATTGATTTTTTATAGTAAATGGAAAAGAAATTTTACCGTTTATACTATTTTGAAGATGTCCTCTAGAGCTAGCTTGCTCAAATAAAATTCCTATACTTCCATTAATATCTGGAAATGTAGACCCTTTTCCGTAATAAAAGTCATCATAATCCTCTTCACTATAAAATAGAGAGCCTATTTCACTGAGTCTCTTTTCGTGAAACTTACCAATTTCAGCTGTGATGGTTTGATTCTCTTTAGGAGTTAAGGGATTGACTCTTGAAGGAATTCCTGGTTGATAAAAAAAAGTAGAATTTGTCCCCATTTCGTGATGATCTGTTAAAATATTTGGAGACCACTTGTGAAATGTTTTAATCCTTGCTTTCGATTCTGGTAATTGTACAGGAAGCCAATCTCTGTTCATATCAAACCAGTAATGATTTGTCCTCCCACCTGGCCAATTTTCATCAAACTCTCTATCAGAATTATCTGGGTTTAAATACATGCTTTTATTTGTATTTGCCCAATGAGAAAACCTTTGTAAACCATCAGGATTAAATGAAGGGTCAAGTAGTATGACGGCATTGTCTAATGCTTTAATAACTTCAGAACTTTTGGAAGCAGCTAAGTGATAAGCGTATATCATTGAAGCATTACTTCCACTTGGTTCGTTTCCATGAATTGAGTATCCCTGGTAAATAACAACAGGCATTTTACTCAAGTCTTTTTTTAATCCATTTTCAGAATTTAAATCAAGATGTTCTTGTCTTATTTTGTCTAAATTTTCAATATTTTTTTTTGATGATATGGTTAGAAGTAGAATAGGTCTTCCTTCATATGTTTTTCCTCTATTTTCTATAAATATCCTATTAGATGACTCTGCCAAGGCATACATGTATTGCACGAGTCTATCATGACTTATATGAGAATTACCTACTTCAATATTATGTAATGAATATTCGCTAGGCTTAGGAATATTAGTATCATAAGAATCTACATCTTCTAAATAGTATGATAAGTTGACTTGATTTTGAGAATGAGAAATTAAACTAATTAATAGAACTAAATAGCTTAAATATTTCATAATTAAATTTTTATTTTAAATATCATCAAAATCTACATCAGTAAAATTTTCTTTTGAATCTTCAGGTTTTGAATTTTCAACTTCCACATCTTCAGAGTTTGAGCTTTCGTCAACAATGACATCTCTTTTGAAATCTTTTTGATGAATATCACTTATAACTTCTGACCCTTTTTCGTCTACTATGTACTTTGTCATTTCCTCCAATAAATTAGAAAAACCTTCAAAATCTTCTTTGTATAGATAGATTTTGTGTTTTTTGAAATGAAAAGTACCATCTTCATTTGTGAACTTTTTACTTTCAGAAATAGTTAAATAATAATCGCCAGCCTTTGTAGATCTAACATCAAAAAAGTATGTTCTTCTACCGGCCCTAAGTATTTTTGAGTAAATATCTTCAGCATCGTTATATATTTTTTCTTCCATAATAATTTAATTTATATTTCAAAAATGAATAAAAAAAACAAGCTCACCAAATATTAAATAATTTCTTTTTCTGACAATTGTTTTCGATAAGAAGTAGAATAATATCCATTTTTAGTAATTAAACTTTCGTGAGACCCAAACTCTAATACAGAACCATTTTTTAATACTAGTATTTTATCACATGTTTTTGCAGAAGAAACTCGATGGGTAGCAATAATTACTGTCATATTTTTAGTTACATCATTTAACCCTGATAGAATTTTCTCTTCTGTCTCAGTGTCAACTGCGGATAAACTATCATCTAAAATTAAAATTTCCGGTTTTTTAATTATAGCTCTTGCAATTGCTAATCTCTGTTTTTGTCCACCAGAAAGGTTAACCCCTCTTTCACCAAGTAAGGTATTGTATTTATCTTTAAATGATTCAACATCTTTTGTTAAACATGCAATTTTAATTGACTTTTTCACTTCATCTAAACTGGCATCTAATTTTCCAAACTTTACATTATTTATTATTGAATCTGAAAACAAAAAAGTAGATTGAGGAACATATCCAATGCTTGCCCTTAATTCATTTAAATTTATTTTCTTAATATCATTTCCATCTAAAAATATTTCACCATTAGTTGGGTCATAAACTCTACATATTAGTTCTAATAATGTAGATTTTCCAGACCCAACATCTCCCATTAATGCTATGGATTCACCTTTTTTTATATTAAATGAAACTTCATTTAAAGCTTTAATATTAGTTTCTTTAAAGTTTAGTGAAACTTTATTAAAATTAATTTCCCCTTTAACCTCTATTTTCAATTTAGAAATATTAATAATTGAAGGTTTTGTTTTAAGAAATTCATTTATTCTTTTTTGAGAAGCTTCTGCTTGTTGTACGATTGAGGTTACCCACCCTACGGTAGCTACAGGCCATGTCAACATGTTAACGTAAATAATGAATTCAGCTAATACGCCCAATTCTATCTCATCATTCATGTATTGTAGCCCACCAATGTAAACGACTAAAATATTACTTATTCCAATTAATAGCATCATTAAAGGAAAAAACCAAGCTTCTATTTTAACTAGAGACATGTTTTTTTCTTTACTTATTACTGCTAAATTCATTAATTCCTTATTAATGTATTTTTGAACTACATATGTCTTAATAACTTTAACTCCGCTAAAAGATTCTTGAGTATAAGTTGTTAATTTTGACAAAAATTCTTGAACAACTTTACTCTTTCGATTAATTATTTTACTTATTTTATAAATTATAATTGATAGAATGGGTAGGGGAAGTAATGTGTACAATGTTAGTTTTGGAGCAACATTAAGCATATATGTTACTACTATTATAAATAAAGATGCAGTTGTAATGGTATACATAATTGCTGGTCCAACGTACATTCTAACCCTACTTACATCCTCACTTATCCTATTCATTAAGTCACCAGTCCTGTTGTTTTTGTAAAAATCAAAACTTAAAGACTGGTATTTTTTATAAATTTCATTTTTTAAATCAAACTCAATGAATCTAGAAACATTAATAAGCATTTGTCTCATTATAAAAGTGAAAATTCCTGCAATAATAGCTGAACCTATTATGAGTAAAATGTTAGTAAGGAGTTTGCTTTTAATAGTCTCAACATCTAATGATGATGTGGAAAGATAATTTTCTATTGTAGTTATTGAGTTACCTATAAGGTTTGGAGCAATTAATGCAAATATTCTTGCTATAATAGTAATTAAAATTCCTATTATAATTTTGACTTTATATTTAAAAAAATATTTGTTTAAGTGCTTTAATTCCAACATTAAAATATATTACTTCAAAGATACATTAATCATGATTTAATTCTTTGTTAATTTATTGTCATTTTGTTAAAAAATAAATTTAATTTTACACCTTAATTAATAGTTCTTTAAAATGTTAAACAGAAGACAATTGAGAATCAAGGCTATGGAAGTGATATATGCTTTTGATAAGTCAATCGAAAAAGATGTCCCACATCAATTAAACTATTTTTTAAAATCCAACAAGAATTTTTATAAACTTTACATTTTATCTCTGTCCCTTATTAAGAAATTATATTTTTTATCAATTGATTTGCACTCTAAGAATGAGAAAAAATTTTTAAAGAGTGATTCAGATATATCTTTAAAAAAATTCTCAAATAATTTAATATTAAAAAAAATATCATTTGATGAGGTTTTAACAGATCAGATTAAGTTATTAAAAATAAATTATTGGGAAACGTATCCTGAGCACATTGATTCATTATGGAAAAAAATTATTGAAAGCAGTCTAATAGATGATTATTCAAATGATTCTAAGAATACTTTTGAAGAAGACAAAGTGTTTGTTGTTAATTTATTTAAAAAAATAATAGCTCCAAACTCTAAATTATTTGAATTTTATGAAGACATGGAGATATCATGGGCTAACGACTATCCCTTAATAAACACCTTAGTTTTAAACTCATTAAAAAAAATCAAAATTAGATCTAGAATTTCTTTCGTAATGAAAAGACTCTATAAAAATGATGAAGATGCTGATTTTGGTGTTAAAATAATAAAAGCTGTTATTGACAACAAGGAAATGCTCCAAGATGAAATAGGGAAAATAACCCCTAACTGGGATAACGAAAGAATAGCTCAAATTGATTTAATTCTTCTTCAAATGTGCTTGTCAGAATTTTTATTTTTTGATTCAATCCCAATTAAAGTTTCGATAAATGAATATTTAGAAATAGCTAAAGAATATTCCAGTAATAAAAGCAATATCTTTATTAACGGAATCATGGATACTCTTTCGAAGCAATTAGACAAGGATAAAAGGATAAATAAAAACAAGAGAGGTTTACAATTATTTACTATTTTTGATGAGATATAAAATTAAATTATGAAAATTAAACAAAATTCCATTAGACTTCTATTTACTAGTTTCTTATTAGCTTTTACAATTGCATTCTTTTTAACGTCATGTAATTCTGATCCATCGAAAAAAATAAAAGATGAAAATATAAAATCAACAACAGAAAGAATTAATAATAGCGTGGAACTTGCTGAAATAGAGTTTAATAAACTTAGTCATGATTTTGGTGAAATTTCTGATGGAGATATAGTTGAGACATCATTTTTATTTACCAATGTTGGGTCATCAAATTTAATAATTTCAAACGCTTCTGGTAGTTGTGGTTGTACTATTCCAGAATATCCAAAAGATCAACCGATTAAGCCAGGTGAATCAGGAGTTATAAAAGTGAAATTCGATTCTTCTAACAAACCTGGTTTGCAAAGAAAAACAGTTACTTTAGTTACAAACACCGCTAAAGGAAAGCAATTGTTAAATATTAATGCTATAGTAACCCCTAAATCAAACTAATATGGATGTAATTCCTTTATTACTTTTTACAGGTGCCATTTTTTTTCTTATGATTTTGGGGCCAATGAGAAAGCAAAAAAAAGAAAAAACTTTTTTAACATCGTTAAAAATAGGTGATAGAGTAGTTACCAAAAGCGGACTTCATGGTAAAATTGTTGAAATAAAAGAAGGTAGTGATACCTGTATTTTAGAGACTATGGCAGGTAAAATTAGATATGAAATTTCGGCTGTCTCTCACGAAATGAGTATAAAAATCAATAAAAAGAAGTAACTATAAAGTATTTTTTAAAAACATAGATGTATAAAAACCTGTTGAGACCAATATTTTTTTGTTTTGATGCGGAAAAAATACATGACTTAACATTTCTTATTATAAAAATCTTTAGTAAAATTCCTTTTTTATTTTCTTTTATTAATACTTTTTATAAAGTAAATCATCCAAAATTAGAAACTAACTTATTTGGAATTAAATTCCCTAATCCTGTGGGATTAGCGGCAGGTTTAGATAAAAATGCGAAACTTATTAATCAATTTTCTTCACTTGGTTTTGGTTTTATTGAAATTGGAACAGTAACTCCACTTGCTCAAAAAGGTAATTCTAAAAAAAGATTATTTAGGTTGGCTAATGATCAAGGAATCATTAACAGAATGGGCTTTAATAATGACGGGGTAGATACAGTTTTAAAAAGATTGAAGTGCAGAAATAATGTTATAGTGGGAGGGAATATTGGTAAAAATAAATCAACTGACAATAAAGATGCGGTTTCAGATTACCTTATTTGTTTTGAAAAGTTATTTCCTTACGTGAATTATTTCGCTATAAATGTTAGTTCTCCTAATACAGAAAACTTAAGAGAACTTCAACATAAAGATAATTTACACTTACTTTTAAAAGCAATTCAAAAGAAGAATAGCACTTATCCTGAGCCTAAGCCTATTCTTTTAAAAATCGCACCAGATTTATCAAGTGATCAATTATTAGATATTATAGATGTAGTTAAAACAACCTCTATAGATGGCGTAATTGCAACAAATACTACTTTATCTAGGGAAGGTTTAAAGTCACCTGATGATTTGATAAATCAAAAAGGAGGCTTAAGTGGAAGGCCACTTTGTGATAAATCAACTCAAGTTATTAAATTTTTGCACGAAAAAAGTAACGGATCTTTTCCTATTATTGGAGTAGGTGGTATAATGAACTCCGAAGATGCACTAGATAAAATAAAAGCTGGAGCCAGCTTAATTCAGCTATATACTGGATTTGTTTATAGTGGACCAGGATTAGTTAAGCAAATAAATCAATCAATACTTAGTTATAGGTTGAATCAGTAGTTGATTTTTTTTATATTTAGATCAAATACTTAAAGTTTGGAAAATATTAATAAACTCATAGCTCGGTCATCAAAAGATTATAACAAATTTTATAATCAAAGTGTCTCGAATCCTGAATCTTTTTGGAATAAAATTGCTTCCACTTTTAAATGGAAGAGTAAATGGAATAGAGTTTTAGATTTTGATTTTAGCAAGCCAGAATTTAAATGGTTTGTTAATGGCAAACTTAATATTACTGAGAATTGTCTTGATCGTCATTTAATTGATAAACCAGATCAAACAGCTATTTTATTTGAGCCTAATGATCCTAATGAATCTACTCAGAAAATTTCATATAAAGAATTACACCATAGAGTGTCACGATTTTCTAATGTTTTAAAAAATAATAATATTAATAAAGGAGATAGAGTTTGTATTTATATGCCTATGGTCCCTGAATTGACAATAGCTGTTTTAGCATGCGCTAGAATTGGGGCAGTCCATTCTGTTGTTTTTGCTGGATTTTCAGCTACTGCTTTAGCCGCAAGAATTAATGATTCCGAATGTAAAATGTTATTAACTGCTGATGGAAGTTTTAGAGGAGATAAAACAATTGCTTTAAAAGAAATTGCTGATGATGCTTTGAAAAATTGCGTTAGTATAGAAACTACTATAGTTTTAAAAAGGACAGGACAACAGGTTTTGATGAATAGAAATGAAAAGTGGTGGCATGATGAGATTCTGAAAGTTGATAGTTATTGTGAAGCTACTGTAATGGATTCAGAAGATATGTTGTTTATTTTGTATACATCTGGTTCAACAGGAAAGCCAAAAGGAATGGTTCATTCTTGCGGAGGTTACATGGTTTATACTGCTTACACTTTTTTAAATGTATTTCAGTATAATCCAGGAGATATATATTGGTGTACAGCTGATATTGGGTGGATCACGGGTCATAGTTACATAGTATACGGACCTTTGCTTTCAGGAGCAACTTCAGTGATGTTTGAAGGTGTTCCCTCATATCCTGAATTTGACAGGTTTTGGAAAATATGTGAAAAACATAAAATAACACACTTTTATACAGCTCCTACAGCTATAAGAGCATTGGCAAAACACCCCGTCTCGTTAGTTGAAAACTCTGACTTATCCTCTTTGAAAGTTTTAGGATCTGTTGGTGAACCTATTAATGAAGAAGCATGGAACTGGTATAATGATAATATAGGGAATAATAAATGTCCTATAGTTGATACTTGGTGGCAAACTGAAACAGGTGGTATAATGTTGTCTTCTTTAGCTGGAGTAACAAAACAGAAACCGACTTATGCAACTAAGCCTATGATAGGAATTCAGCCTGTTTTATTGGATTCAGAAGGTAATGAACTAAGTGGATTTGATAAAGAAGGTGTGTTAGCTATAAAATTTCCATGGCCATCAATTGCTAGAACAATTTACGGTGATCATGATAGATATAAAAATGTATATTTCTCTGCTTATCCTGGGTATTATTTTCCTGGTGATGGCGCTTTAATTGATAGTGAAGGAAATTTTAGAATAACAGGTAGGGTTGATGATGTGGTTATAGTTTCTGGACATAATTTAGGTACTGCTCCAATTGAAGATGCAATTAATTCACATCCAATTGTAGCCGAAAGTGCAGTTATTGGGTATCCTCATGAAATAAAAGGGAATGCTTTAAGAGCTTTCGTTATATTAAATAATGAAACACCTAGTAAGGGAATTGTAAATGAGATTAAAAATTTAGTTTCAAAAACAATAGGACCTATAGCTAAACCTGATATCATTCAAATTGTTCCAGGTCTTCCTAAAACTAGAAGTGGAAAAATTATGAGAAGGATTTTAAGAAAAATTGCTTCTAATGACATCGATAATATAGGAGATGTTTCTACTCTTTTAAATCCAGAAGTTGTTCATCAAATCATTTTAGGTTCAAAAAATATTTAATCAAAATAACTAAAATTTTCACCTGGCTTGATTGTTAATAAGGTTTCATAGATTAGTTTTATTACATTTTCTACATCATCTTTTTGAACCATTTCAACTGTTGTGTGCATATATCTTAATGGTAAAGAAATTAAAGCAGAGGCAACACCACCATTGCTGTAAGCAAATGCATCTGTATCAGTTCCTGTGCTTCTTGAAGAAGCATGCCTTTGAAAAGGAATTTTATTTGATTCAGCAGTTTCTATTATTCTTTCTCTAAATTTATTTTGAATGGCTGGAGCATATGAAATTACTGGCCCTGAGCCTATTGTGTTGTCTCCTTGAGATTTTTTATCAATCATTGGAGTAGATGTATCATGACAAACATCAGTAACAATAGCTAGATTAGGTTTAATTCTTTGAGTAATCATTTCAGCCCCTCTTAATCCAATTTCTTCTTGAACAGAATTGGTTATATATAAACCGAAAGGAAGTTTTTTCTTGTTTTCGTGTAATAACCTTGCTACTTCTGCAATCATAAATCCTCCTGCTCTATTGTCTAGAGCTCTACAAACAAATTTATCTTCATTAAGTATATGAAATTTATCAGGATAGGTAATCACACAACCTACATGAACCCCCATTTTTAGAACTTCTTTTTTGTCTTTAGCACCAATATCAATAAAAATTGTATCCATGCTAGGTTGTTCTTCTTTGCCTGGTTTTCTAGTGTGTATAGCTGGCCAACCAAACACACCTTTTACTAAACCTTTTTTTGTATGTATGTCTACCCATTTTGAAGGAGCGATTTGATGATCACTTCCTCCGTTTCTAATTACATATATAAGACCCTTATCATTAATATAATTAACATACCAGGATATTTCATCTGAATGACCTTCAATTACAACCTTGAACTTAGCGTCAGGGTTAATTACACCAACAGCAGTACCATAAGTATCCGTTATAAATTCGTCAACGTATGGTTTTAAGTAATTCATCCATATTTTTTGACCTTCCCATTCGTATCCGGTTGGTGATGGATTATTTAAGTATTTTTCTAAAAAGTCTATTGATTTTTTATTAAGTATTTTTTTTGTTGCCATTGTAAATAATTTGATTTCAAAAATACATAAATACTTAAATATATTGCTGTAATTTTGAAAAATGCGACATAAGTTTCTTTTGATCTCTATATTTTGGTGTTTGTTTTCATACTCACAAGAAAACACATATAAAGAATTAGATATATATATTTTGATTAAAGGGGACTCTATAGCTTCTAAATCAATCGATTTAAAAGAAGTAACTGTTTATCCCTCGCTTGATTTTAAAAATTATAAAGACAAGCTAAAATATTATACTATAAAAAGAAAGACCTTAAAAGTTTATCCTTATGCTGTTTTGGCATCACAAAGATTAACGGAATTAAACAAAAGACTTCCTTTGATTAAGTCAAGAGCAAAAAAAAAAAAATATACTAAGGTTGTAGAAAAATTTATTGAAAAAGAATTTTCAGATGAATTAAAAAAATTAACTAGAACAGAAGGTCAGATATTAGTTAAGTTAATTCATAGAGAAACAGGTGAAACGGTATATAATCAGATAAAAAAACTAAGAAATGGATTTAGAGCCTTCTCTTATAGTTCTTTAGCTAAACTTTTTGATATTTCATTGAAAAACGAATACAACTCCATTAATATTGAAGAAGACGCAATTATTGAAGACGTTATTAAAAGAGCTTATGCAGATAAGTCTATTAAACTCTCTTTAAAAAATGATTAAATTAACTTTTTTTCGAATAGTTATATGAGGAAAATCAATGTTTTTAATAAATATTCTATTTTTTTATAATTAAAGTTTGTGGGATTCAAAAAGCAGTGTATATTTGCAACCGCGTTACAAAAGAAGTATCGCTAAAGTTCATTGAAAATATTGAGATAGACAGCGTAAAATTATGTTTACATAATTTAGAATTAAGTAAGACCCATTTTGAGTACAATTCCATTTCGAATTCAAGTTGTTAAAATTATTTAAAGTTTTACAATGAAGAGTTTGAT
>TARA_B110000503_G_scaffold143711_1_pt1 | contig 151443 bp, 141 predicted proteins | sample TARA_B110000503 | Tara Oceans TARA_B110000503 (sample SAMEA4397472) | marine metagenome | biome: Polar Biome; feature: [SRF] surface water layer (ENVO:00010504); material: water (ENVO:00002006), including particulate matter (ENVO:01000060) such as... | depth 5 m | reverse complement strand
GGCCGCGGCGATTAAATAATCTAAAATTGCCCCCGTCGTCCCATACAATGGTCAGCAGGCCGCGTGCGGCGGCTTCCTTCGCATAGAAGTTGCCATAATTGATACGACTTTGAAGAGAATTGGCTTCGATGGTTCCCCATTCGCCCAATATAACGGGTCGCTTCCTTTCCACGATCCATTCTTCTTTGATTTTGTCCAATTCAGCGATCAGGTCAGATTTGTCATCGTCAGATCCCCAAGAGGTGGTAGCTTCTCCGGCATATGGCCAAGGAAAATAGCTATGTAAAGAAATGATGATTTTCTCATCATCATTGGGAATAACCAATTCTTCCATGGCGATGGGAACAGTGCTTGCAGCCCAAGTTGGGATCATGAGGTGTCTTTTTTCGTTATTTCCCCCAGTTGCCCGAATGGCATCTACCGCTGCTTTGTGAAAATCGTTTACATAGCCACGGCCCTCTGAGGTACCTCCAGACCATTCTTCAGTAATGCCTTCAATGCGGGGCTCATTTAAGGTTTCAAAAATTAATGAATCGTTGTATTCTTGAAAGAAGTGGGCCACTTGTGTCCAAAGACTGCCCAAACGGTCTGCGCTCTTCTGTGCTTCTGAGGTGCTTGGTATTATCCAGCTATTGTCATGGTGTACATTGATGATAACGTGCATCTTGTTTTGAAAACCGTAATCAACGATTCTTTTTATTTCAGTCAGATAGTTGTGTTCTATTGGATAGGGATCATTATTGGCCTGATTAGGCGCCCATGTAACGGGGATTCTTAGGGTTTTAAATCCCATTGCTTTCACCTCATCAATTACCGCCTTGGAGGTAAGGGGATTGCCCCAGAGCGTCTTGTCCCTTGACGGCACGTCAAAGCTATTTCCTAGGCTCCATCCAACACCCATTTCAGCGACTAGATCAAAGGAGCTGATGTCACGAGCCGCACCTATCCCATCTGGATAGGTTGTATCATCACTTGTTTGCTCGATCTGCTCAGTTTGTTCTATGGTGTCCGCTGTTTGGTTTTTGCAAGCCAAGAGTTGGATCAGCAAGAAGCTGCAGACCAAGCTAAATGGGATGTTTTTGGTGTTCTTTGACTTTCTGATGAAAATAGGGCTGTTCATTCTTTTTTGTTTCTATGTTTGAATTGAAGTATACATTGGATACGAAAACCTACTTCGCCCACACAACTTATCCCCTTTGGGTAAGAGGTACAAAATCAATGTGATGAAGGCGGTATTTTGTGTACTTAATGGAGCTATTAGGCGATTGAGCACTACACGCCGCGGATAGACAAGAGATTGGTTTTGCAGCATCGGGTGTTAGATGCGTTTTTGGTTTATAGGGCTCCATTATTCCCTGTCAATGGACAAGATTGTTTGCAAGAGTACATTGGCGCCATTGGTCATGTCTGAAGCTTTGGTAAATTCATTGGGTGAATGGCTGACACCGCCTACGCTCGGAACGAAAATCATGCCTACAGGCGCAATGGCAGCTATTTGTTGGGAGTCATGCCCGGCACCACTTGGCATCACTTTTGTTTTGAGCCCAAGGGTAGCGGCACAGTTGTTAATTTTTTTTTGCAAATAGGGGGCTGTAAGCGCAGGTTTAGAGAAACTGGCCTCTCGTATAAACATGATTTTTGTCTTTGTTTCATTCGCAATTTGGGCCGCACGTTGTTCGATTTTGCTCAAAAGCTGTTCAATTTTATCCCACGAGAGATCGCGAATTTCCAAACCTAAGGTAACGTTGCCTGGAACGACGTTGTAGGCCCCAGGCTGCGCCTGAATTTTTCCTACCGTACCTACTTGACTACCGGGGACGCCGTTAATCACTTCGTTGACAGCAATGACTAATTTGGACGCGGCCAATAAGGCATCTTTTCTAAGCTTCATAGGCGTAGTCCCCGCATGGTTGGCAAATCCTTCAATGGTAACTTCGCAATCCAAAATGCCTACAATGCCTTCGACAACCCCGATGGGTAAGTTTTCATTTTCAAGAATCCCTCCTTGCTCAATGTGCAATTCAAGAAAGGCATGCAGATCTCCTTTTTTTCGTATCGCACCTTGAATGTCATCAGGGTTTCCCCCAATCGCTTTGATGCCAGCAGCCATCATGACACCGCTTTGGCTTAGCTGTTGCAGGCCCTCAGGAGTCAATTGACCGACCATGGCTCGGCTGCCGATGAGACCCCCTTCTTCATTGGCGAAAATGAGGACCTCTAGCGGATGCGCTGTTAACACCTTCTGTTCATTGAGTACTTCGATGACTTCTAGGGCACTAATTGAGCCCAAGGTACCGTCGTAGTTGCCGCCATCGGGAACCATGTCAATATGAGAACCAAAAGCAATTGGTTTGAGTGAAGGGTTTTTTCCGTTTCGTTTGCCAATGATGTTGCCAGCGCTGTCAATGGTTGGATGAAGCCCCGCATTTTTCATCAGCTGCATAAACCAAGTTCTGCCATCAATGTCCCCTTGGGTATAGGCGACACGGTAGCCGCGATTGTTGTTGTCACGACCAAATTTTGCAAGCTCATTGATTCGTGTTAAGATGCGCTGCTCGTTTACCTTCAGATTGGCGTAGAACGGGTTTTCCTTCGCCCCCAGCAGCCCAAAGGCTGTAATCCCAAGTCCGGTGAGTGTTGCACTTTTAATAAAGGTTCTTCTTTCCATATTTTTAATTGACGTATGTCTTTTGCCACGGCATGTAGGTAGCGGTCTAGTAAAAAAGGAGTGGATCAAAACACGCCATTTTTGACAACAATATACTTAAATAAAACAAATTGTGAGAGGGGACGTACCCAAATCCCAGTTAGCCAATTGCCCAAAGCATAAGCCCTACTAATAAGGTCTTCAGCGAAAATTCTTCACCATCAAAATACGGAAACCTTATTAACCTAGTCACCAACATAAAAATACCCCAAACCAATCCTGTTTTTATCCAACGCGTTTGTAATATCATCGATGTCTAAATGCCCATGTCGTGTGGGTTGTTGCTATAAATAGTTGACCTACAAATCTTCTTTAAAGCAACCCCAAATAGGATAGCTCAATACAAGAATTAAAAAGCTAAGGATATTGGTTAAGCAGGGAATAGTCCTATCTCATTTTTTGCAATTAAAGACCAAAACAATTCATTAATGGGCATTCCGGAATAGAAAATTCAATGAATCATCATCCAATTTTCTAAGAATAAATTTTGATCTATGTAGCAGTTCCTCTTTGTATGGCGCATTCATCGGGAACTAAGAGTCAGCGAGGATTGATGTAAGTTTATACAAAGCAAATTAATTAAACGTGGCGGAAAGAGCCTTGAAAAATATCAAAAACGAAAGTAATGAGGGTTATGTAAATGACATATCTTTGTACGATCCAATGGAAACGTGTGTTAAAATTCAACAATTATGATACAAAAAGAGGAGCTTATGCCTGCATATTTAAGCCAGCCTACCAAAATAGGAGAAGAGATCAGTATTACTGGTAAATGGGTGCCGAAGGGAAAAGGCGGGCTTTTTGGAAAATCAAAAGAGGCCAACATCATGATGAAAGAATGGAAAATCATTCTTGAATTATCAAAAAATGAACCAGCTATTTTATCGACTGAAATTAATCTTGGCGTAGGAGAAGATGCGATTTTGATTCATCAAGTATTTAGTAATGCGGAGACTTTGATCCACTTTTTTACGACTACGGCCAAAGAGCAATACGGAATATTGCATTATTTTGCCAATCCAGAACTTCACTTAGTAAGGGGTACAGAACTATCAGAGGCAGTGAAGGAGACGCTTTTGGCCCAAAATATACCCGTTAGCTTTGGGTCCTTTTTATTTGGATATGTAAAAGAAGATTATCAGCCCCCCTTGGCTACGTCGATACAGGTAACGGCAAAATGGACTTGCAAATCCAATGATCCAAAGCAACTGGAAGCTCAAAAACATTGGTGGCAGCAGGTTGGTACAGATGCTTATGATTTGGAAAAAGGGCTGTTGCGATTTGAGGTTTTCCAAGCCATAGGTGAGAACGCGTTGATTATTCACGAAACCTTTATCGACAGCGATCAGCTTCAATTCCATTTAGCAAAAGGTACCGCTGATCGTTATAAAAAGCGGTTGGATAAAATTTCAGTTCCAGATAAATATTTCTTTAGAGGATCCGTATCTTGGCTGATAAGAACTTATTCCAGAATTTTGCGATTACCCGCGACCTATTCGACCAAAGGACCCCATTTCACTCGGCAGGGCGGCGGCATGAGCGACGGTAAATCTTGATCATCAAGAGAGACCTTCGGGGTGGGTAATCTATTTTGATGAGACGCGCGTTAGTGATTTGTATCGTTGACGTCAGCGAGCCGTTCAAACATTGGGCTTGGCACTTAACCCTTATTATTTTTATACCTTGTTATCACATGTGAGCTATTCAAAAGAAGTTACACTATCCTAAATTTTGAGATGGAGTAACCTCTTGACATAATTCTTGCTAGGAATTTAGTTTTTCTTATCCCTTTGCAACATACAATAATAAATAAACGATTATAGAAACACCAAAGGATTTAGCAACAATACTTGCGATTTCAAGCTCATTAGTAGTAGGCCAAAAATATCAAATACATATAAGGTAAAAGAACGTATAAGCCAACAGGCAAAAAATGCTAAGATAAGTCTATTTTTTTCCTGACAGAAGAGAGGGCGGTTTTTACTCCTCAATTACAGTTTTATACTACAAACTTCAGCACAACCGCCTCCGTCTAAACATGTTTTTACAGTATCTGCTATCCGTCTCAAACAATGGTGTAGTTTGTCTTGCAAGGGAGACTCAGACCAATGGTGCGGCATTTTTTCATCTCATGAAGTTTAATTACCGCGACCATCCAGTGTTAGCACCACGGCCTATCTTCTTGATCGGATGTCTATTCGCACTAATCGAGATTAGGAAGTCATCAAAGTTTAGACAAATCAGCTGTAATAAACTATGCAAATAGCGGCTGAAGTCTGCTCTTGGGTGATTGGGGATGATGACCTTCTCGTCCATCCACAAGTCATTAGTGGGCCAAAGGCCTAGTACCAAGAAATAAATGGACTATTGTTGGGTGGAGCTTGACGGCGGATTTGTGTAGGCTTCTGTGCTTGGCTCTGTGGAGTGAAAGGCTAAACTTCGCTCATTGGAAGTTAAATATTATTGGAAAAAGAAAAGTCACGACCATTGTCCAAATGCAGTAAATGGGTAGAAATGTCGCAATGCTTTTTGCTACCTTTTCCGTTTCGTTGCTGTACTTGGTTGTTTTAAATAGCTGAACTGTTACGATGAGCAGATTGGTCAAAATGAGCAAATTTCCTCCTAAAATAGCGATTCGGTTAGGGGTGATTCCCCATTCCGAAATTCTGAATAGAATAGCGCTTAATGCGATGCCGTTGACCGCGACGGTGACGATTGCGAGCCCAAGTAAAAGCCAAGCGCCAATCTTACTTTCTGAATTTTTGGAAGTTTCGGCAATTGAAAAAAGAATGATGGCCATCACACCAATCAATAATATATTAAAAATAAATAAAAACGCTCGGTCATTATAAGGGTCTTTTCCTGTGCTAATAATAGCCAAGAGATAAAGGATAAGCATCATGAATACCAATGGGGTAAACACTTTAGCGATCACGGGAGAAACTTTATTGACCAATTGAGGATTTGTTTGTACAAGATAGGTGCCAACAATGGGCGCTGCAGCAAGGCCCCATATCCCTACATATTGTAAATAGTATTCTTTCAAGGGGATATCTATCACGGTAAATAACCCAAGCGTTACAGCGGTAAATAATCCTCCTGCAATGAGAATTATAGTGGTCATTACGAGCAGGTCCGCGTTATATCTAAGAAAATCCAATCGTTTGTGGTAGTTGTTCACGTGGTCACCAGCAAAGCTGAATCCCAACACTGCCCATAAAAATAAGGGTAGGTGGATACAAGCAAGAATAAGGGTGTCACTGTTGGGATTATTTGGGAGTAAATTGATATATAACGCGGAGAGTAGAATGGCAACTGCAGAAAAAATATGTTTTGTTACATCTTGTTTTTGGCGCCACAAAAAATAGGCAGTTAATAATGGAAAAACGATTAATGCGATGTTTCTAGTATAAAAGTACTCGGCCTCTATTGTGGTGAATACGGGTATTTTAGCAATGAGTCCGGCAATGATAGAAGCGATAATGACAAAAGCGAGCTCACGGCGTGTTCCCCATGAAATTTCTTTACTTTTAAAGTTTAAGCGTTCATTCCAAATTTGAGCGATCTCATTTGTTTCAATCTCGGGGTATATGGTGTTGAACGCGCTCTTGAAGGTTGCTTTGTTATCCCGGTACAATTCTTCAAGTTGTCGAGGATTTGCTAAATTATTTATGATTTTTTGTTTCATCTCTGTGGATGGTCGAAGTTCTAATTTCGCAAATAATCTCACTTATTGCAACTGTGCGGGTTATGTGCAAGTAGCATTTTTCAAGCAATAGATTAGTTGTTGCTGTGTAAGTCAAGGTAATATATTATTATTTTGGCTAAACCGTACCATTCAGACAGTAGCAATTGAAAGGGGGTTGAGTTGGGAAATATTTCTATGATGTTTGAGAGGTTTACTTCTCTACTTCTGCAACTTTTCAACTTGAGATACGAAGAGGTGTTTGCCACCTTTTTTCAGATTCTTTAGCTACATCAGGCTAGTTTATTACATACCCGCCGCATAATATCATATCGGTTTAAACAGATCAAACCAGCCTTGCTCTACTGATAAACTTCATAAATATATACAATACTTATCGCCGTACGATTTCAACAAAAGCAACGCGCTTAATGAAGTAAAAAACACAAGGGCGCCTTATGGTTTTTTAAAACGAGGCAGTGTGAGACGAGAACCTTGAACTTACAAATCGACTGACAAATAATTGATTCGAGAATCGCAGCTTACGTGATAATTTTTAAGAGACTCAAGGAACCTCCTACGCTATATCGTAGCGATTTGTGACCAGCATTTATGCAAAGGGGCTACGAGAGACCCATTGGGTCATTATCAATAGTCCGAATACTCAGTTGGAATCAGAAAGGTGATGTCAGCATGAGAAACACTGTTTTTGTATTTCTCTAGGCTCAGTAATTGCTGCCATTCAGGGGCGTCTACAAATGATTTCCAAAGAACATCACGCGTGGTCATGTCGGCAAATGTGGTCATATACATTAAGTTGGGCATTTTTGAGCCCGAAACTACTTCGGCATAAAAGACAGCATTGAATCCCAAACGATCAAAAAGCTTGACCTCTCCTCCCGCGTTGAACATATCTACTTTGGTTTGATAATAGCGCTCAGTTGCCGACTCATAACTTCTCAATTCGTAGATGCGGTTTTCTCTAGGGCCATTTACCATGGACGGAGCCATTTGTGGCATCTCCGTAAAGGCCTTTAAGAGCGTAGATTCAATGCGCTCGTAAGGGGGCTGATCGTAGGAAGCAAGGAGGTATTCGCTTCCGACAGCCAGATAGGCAGCATCTTGGCTCAGACGTTCCTCAAGGCTCAAGAATTGGTCCATTGAGTTGAATGGGATGAGTACAAAAGTTTGTTCAAGGGTATCCTTGGCATTCGTAAGATGTTTAAATACGCCAATGTTATTAATGCCGAGTCTTTTTAACCCTGGCAAAAAAGCATCTTTCAAATAGGTGTCTGTAGCAGTTATCTGTGCCGCTGCTTGGAAGGTATAGACTTTTAGTTGATAATATTCACGGCTATTTATGGACGCCGGAACTTCAGCCGGTTGGTTATTTGGCTGATTGCAGCTAGCAAGGGCAATGCTTAGAAGTAAGACTAAGAACGGGGAAACTCTCATTTTGATTAGATTTTTTTAAATTATTAGTTTGTCTACGGGGCCTAAAGTACATGAAATTTATAAAAGGAGAAAACCAAAGATCTTGGGAAAATTGAAAATTCAGGAAATTGACAGAATCAAAGAGGGCCAACTGCCAGTACTTTGGTCTTTTTTGATTTATAGTTTGATTTTTGGTGTTTGATTTATCTTTGACAGTAATGGCCGCTCGAGGCGCCAATTAAATCTTTCAAAATAGTCTTATGATTCGTCATACCGTAGTTTTTAAACTAAAATATCCAGAAGGATCGCATGAAGAGGCAGTGTTTCTGGAAGCAGCTATGAAGTTAATGGCGATTACTGGGGCGCAGCAATTTGAATTGTTGCGTCAAACGAGTCCAAAAAATGATTATGACTATGGATTGTCTATGGAGTTCCAATCGTCTGCAGCTTACCAAGCATATACGGAACATTCCGATCATGTCAATTTTGTAACTACTTACTGGGGCGTCTATGTGGATAAGTTTCTGGAGATTGATTATGAGCCGATGTCCCAAATAGGTAGGAAAGCTAGGTCGTAATTGAGTACCGATTTACTCCTCTTAAAACAGATAATCACCATTATCATAAGAGCTTATTGTCTTGACAAGTTTCTTCGATAACTTCGGTTTATAACCGCTAAATATGAGATGCTTATTTGCCGTGATCGGAATTTTTCCCTTCTTAACATTTGCCCAAACAAAAACGATTGACACCAAGGTTCGACCTGAACATAACGCCGTAGCGATCTCCGAGGTGCCCATCGTCGATGGGGAGGTCATTAATGATCCACTTTGGCAAGGCATCGTGCCGATCACAGAACTAACTCAAATCCAGCCCAATGTAGGCCTACCCGCGAGTGAGCGTACGGAGATCAGGATCGCCTATGATAGAGAGACCTTTTATGTTTCTGTCGTTTGTTTTGATAGCCAACCAGCACAATTGGTCGTTACCGATTCGCGCAGAGATGCGGCTTTGGACGAGGCGGATGCATTTTTGTTTATTCTAGACACCTACCACGACAAACAAAATGGCTTTGTTTTTGGGACCAACTCAATAGGCGTAGAATATGACGGGCAAGTGGATAATGAGGGCCAAGGCAATCTGAGTGCCAATCGTCAGCAAGGGGGCGTTATAGGGGGTTTTAATTTAAATTGGGATGCGTCATGGCTGGTCAAAACGCAGGTTGGCGATTTTGGTTGGAGTGCAGAGTTTGCCATTCCCTTGAGGACCATACGATATCAGTCGGGAGAGGAGGTAACCTGGGGCGTGAATTTTAGACGTAATATTCGTAAGACCAATGAGATTGCATATTGGTCCCCAATGCCTATTCAATTTGACATCAAGCGATTGTCCTTGGCTGGTGAATTAAAAGGATTGTCTTTAATATCTCCAGGAAATCTCAAGGTGATTCCTTATGTGCTAGGGAATGGACAGCGAGACAGCAATGAGCGGAAGTTGGAATCAACGGGAGAAGTAGGTGTAGATATCAAATATTCATTGACGCCAAGTTTAACATTGGACCTGACCTATAACACCGATTTTGCACAGGTGGAGGTCGATGAAGTGCAGGTTAATTTAGATCGATTCAATTTGTTTTTTCCTGAAAAAAGACCGTTTTTTTTAGAAAATGCGGGACTTTTTAGTGTAGGAAGCCCAGGGGAGGTTGATCTTTTTTTTAGTCGTAGAATAGGAATTTCCGATGACGGCAGTTTGGTGCCAATACTAGGAGGTCTACGATTGTCTGGAAAGCAGAAGAATACCAATATTGCAGTGTTGAGCATGTTTACGGACGAAGTATTGGAGAAGGACATTGCTGCCAATAACTTTACTGTGATCAGAATGAATCAACAATTGGCAAACCGTACGACTGTCGGCGGCGGCTTTATAAGCAGGTATGGAATGGGTCTAGACACCGCCAATTCCAATTCAGTTTTTGTCATGGATACCAAGATAGGATTAGGTAATAAAGCCCAGATCACTGGATATATTGCCAAAAGCCAAACGCCTGAACTGGAGGGAGAGGATGTCTCTTTTTTGATCAAGGCACAATATGAGTGGAATGGTCTCAATGCCATTGCTGGCTATAGTGAAGTTCAGGATAATTTCAATCCCGAAGTTGGTTTTTTGCTTCGGGGAGCCTTCAGAAAGCCAGAATTTTTGGTGTTGAAACAAATCAGGCCCAAGAAGGATTTTTTGGGAATACTAGAGCTACGGCCTCATATATCCTACCGAGGGTATTGGGATTTTGAGGGAAATCAGACAACGGGGTTTCTACATGTAGATAACCATTGGGCTTGGAAGGGAGGATTTGAGGTTCACACAGGCGTGAACTTTACTCAGGAAGGGGTGTTAAGTGATTTTGAAATTTCGGATGGGATAGATATTCCCGTTGGAGAATACATCAATCAAGAGGCCCAAATTATCTTTATGACCAACCCAAGTAAGGCGATGTCGATCAGTACACGTTCTGTGATTGGGGGTTTTTTTAATGGAAATCGGGCGGCCAATAGCTTGACACTAGCGTTAAGAACAGGAGATAAATGGAATTCTTCGTTTAGTTACCAACGCAACGACGTATCCCTAGTACAGGGCGCCTTTTCAACGGATATTTTTCGGGGTCGCTTGACCTATTCCTTCACGCCACGGATTTATGTAACTAGCTTGGTGCAATACAATAGTGTGTCGGACACTTGGTCTGTAAATATGCGTTTTGCCGTACTAAAACAGTCCAATACTGGTTTGTTTGTTGTGCTCAACATGTTTGAAGATAGATTGGGTAATTCTAACCGCAGCCTTACCATTAAGTATACCAGATTATTTGACTTAATTAAGTAGCTCAGGCAGTCATTTGTGGGCCCTATTAAAAAACAAAGGCACCCCACCACAGAGTGCCTTTAACAACCAACCATAACCACTGGAGTAGAATCTCCAAATGAATCATGCCGCTAAGATGATGTCTCAATTTGAAAGCAGCAAATGAATTGGGATGAACGTAGCATTTTGATGGATGAACGCATCATTTGTTGAGTTGATTAATAAACGTTAAAAATATTTGATGATCGCTGAGTGGCCTATAAGCGAGCAGTACTTTAATGTCCCAATCCAAAATAGATGGCAAACAGAAGATTTCGCGTATTTGAGAAGGTGGAAAATCATAGGAATGGAAGCTTTTGACAGGAAAAATTGTAATATTGAAAATCAATAAAGCGTTAATAAATAAAAAGTATCATGACAAAACTAGACGGACAGGTTGCCATCATCACTGGTGGGGCAAAAGGAATTGGCGAAGGAGCGTGTGAGGTTTTTTGCCAAGCAGGGGCCAAGGTAGTGATCTGGGATGTATTGGAGGGACAGCCGACGGCTGATCGAATCGCTAAAATGGGCGGGGAAATCAGTTTTCAAAAAGTCGATATTACCAAGCGCGATCAAATCGAAGCGGCAGTAGCCGAAATAATGTCAACATTTGGGCGCATAGATATCTTGATAAATAATGCGGGGATCATTCGTGATAAATCTTTTTTGAAAATGTCAGATGATGATTGGAGCACGGTGTTGAACGTCAATCTTACCGGCGCTTTTAATACCTGCAAGGTCATAGTTCCTATCATGCGAGAAGCCAAATATGGAAGAATCATCAATACCTCCTCCATTAATGGGACTTTGGGGGCCTTTGGTCAGACAAATTACGCAGCCACAAAAGCCGGTATTGTAGGGTTTACCAAGTCGTTGGCTAGAGAGACGGGTAAGTACGGCATAACCGTGAATGCAGTAGCACCGGGTTTTATCAAGTCTGAAATGACAGATAGCATGCCACAGGAAGTTATTGACGCGGGGATTGCTACCATTCCTGTGGGCAGAATAGGTACGGCGTATGACATAGGACATGCTTATCTTTATCTAGCGTCCAAGGAGGCAAGTTTCATTACAGCGTTTACCCTGCACGTAAATGGGGGGGCGTTGCCGATATAATTTGATGTGTATGTCTATTGAAGAGAAATTTCACTTGAAGGGAAAGGTGGCTATCGTGACGGGAGCCAGTAAGGGCATTGGCGCAGCCATAGCCTTGGCCTTGGCTGATATGGGGGCTCAAGTAGTGGTTAGCAGTCGTAAAAAGCCTGCCGTCGATGAGGTCGTAAAACAAATTATTGAGCGGGGAGGAGACGCCTACGCGGTAGTATGCAATGTCGGTGAGGAGGCGCAGCTTGAGGCGCTGATCGATCAAACTATGACCCATTATGGAGGGGTGGATATTTTGGTAAATAATGCCGCGACTAACCCTGTGTATGGCCCCCTTAATCAATCAGCGGGAGCTGTTTTTGACAAAATAATGAATGTCAACCTAAGGGCTTGTTTTTTACTTGCCAACTTGTGCCATCCGCTGATGAAGGTGCGAGGAGGTGGATCGATTATCAATATTGCCTCGGTTGAGGGAATGAGACCAAGTGAAGGATTAGGTCTTTATAGTGTGAGTAAAGCAGGATTGATCATGCTCACCAAATCCCAGGCCAAAGAATGGGGACCAGTAGGGATTCGAAGTAATGCCATTTGTCCAGGATTGATCAAAACCAAGTTCAGTCAAGCCATTTGGGAAGATGAAAAAACCTTGGCCCGATTTACAAGACAGTTGCCGTTAGGACGAATGGCCGAAGCAGATGAAATTGCAGAATTGGCCTTGTACTTAGCTTCGCAGGCTTCAAGCTATTGTACAGGAACAACGTTTACCGCCGATGGGGGTTACTTAATAGCTGGATAAATTAAAATGATAAAAACATGACAGAGACACCTTACGCCACCACCTTTAAATATTTGATGGATATGAAAAATCATGTGGGCCAGGAATTGGGGTTAACCACGTGGAGCGAAATTACCCAGGACAAAATCAATACTTTTGCTGAGCTTACCGGAGACACACAATGGATCCACGTAGACGAAGAGAAGTCTAAAAAACATTCACCTTATGGGCAGACTGTGGCACATGGGTTTATGGTCCTTTCTTTTGCCTCCAAATTTACGCATGAAGCCTACAGTATGGACGACGTTACAATGGGAGTGAATTATGGTTTGGATAAAGTTAGGTTCCCAAATGCTACTCTATCGGGAAGTATGATGAGAGGTCGCGTATCGTTGTTGGAATTTATGGAATTTGAGGGTGGGGCACGGTACAAGTTAAAGGTTGTTTTTGAATGTAAAGGAGTAGCAAAACCAGTTTGTGTAGCAGAGTTTGTTGTGCAAGCCTATACCGGTAAATAAGATTAAATGAGTGATCGACTTAATGATATTTTGAAAAAGGTCCAAACTATAATGGATCAATTTATCTATCCTTTGGATGCTCGGTACCACAATAAGGAATGGGTGAGTGTTGTTCCCTTTCTAGAAGAAATCAGAGAAAAGGTAAAGCAGGCAGGTTTGTGGACCCCACAAATACCGATCGCTTATGGAGGGTTGGGACTCTCAGTGGCAGAATTTGGAGAGGTGAGCGCCATATTAGGAGGCAGTCCTTATGGTCATTACTGTTTCAACTGCCAAGCGCCTGATGCGGGGAATATGGAGATCTTAATGGAATTTGGTACTGCCGAGCAAAAAGAAACATATCTTATGCCCCTTTTGGCAGGCCAAATTAGGAGCTGCTTTTCCATGACGGAACCCGATTTCCCAGGATCAAACCCAACTTTTATGGGCACTATCGCCGTCAAGGATGGAGCCGAATATGTGATCAATGGACGTAAATGGTTTACTTCTGCAGCTGATGGAGCCTCTTTTGCCATTGTGATGGTGGTCACGGACTCAAATACTAGTGATCGTCATAGAATGGCGAGTCAAATCATTGTGCCAACGGACAATCCGGGATTTAAATTTATTCGAAACATTTCTATCATGGGGGATGAAGGTTCGGGGTGGCACAGTCATGCAGAGATTGTGTATGAAAATTGTCGTGTGCCCTTGGCCAATGTTTTAGGAAAAGAAGGAGATGGATTTTCTATAGCGCAAAAGCGACTGGGCCCTGGAAGAATTCACCATTGCATGCGATGGATCGGGATTTGTGAACGCGCTTTTGACATGATGTGTAGACGCGCTTTGTCACGGGAACTCGCCCCAGGAAGAACGTTGGCAGATCAGCAAACCGTTCAAAATTGGATAGCTGAAAGCCGAGCAGAAATCAATGCGGCAAGATTGATGGTGCGCGATGCAGCCCTTAAAATAGATACTGTTGGGGCTTCCAATGCTCGCATTGAGATATCCATCATCAAGTTCTATTGCGCGAATGTTATGCAAAAGGTATTAGATAGGGCGATTCAAGTGCACGGTGCATTGGGAGTTACCGATGATACTTTATTAGCGGCTTGGTTCAGACTTGAACGCAGCGCTCGTATTTATGATGGGGCCGACGAGGTTCATAAGCGCAGCGCGGCCAAACAAATTTTAAAGGGGTATCAATAGAAATAGATTAGACGTTGTCTAAGAGTTGATGACAAATGAAACAGATCAAAATAGCGTGAATAAAAATTGGTTAGATAAGGCAGTTGAACCACGTAGTGGAGAAGAATTACCCGTTGCAAGTTTGCAGGAATGCTTATTGACCAATCTACCAGGTACATCTGGTATTTTGCAGGTACACCAGTTTCCAGGAGGCTTTTCTAATCTGACCTATCAAATTACCCTGGGGGTTAATACCTACGTGTTAAGAAGGCCTCCTTTCGGAGCCAAAATAAAATCAGGCCATGATATGGCAAGAGAGTTTCGTATACTCTCCTGTTTAAAGACCCATTATCATAAGGTGCCTACGCCGTTGTACTTTACCGAAGATACCTCTATTATAGGAGCGCCTTTTTATATAATGGAGCGGATAGAAGGGGTGATATTACGGGCAGGTATGCCCAAAGAAATGTATCCGGACGCTCAAAAAATGCGTGCGATATCTGAAGCATGGCTGGAAACCCTCGTTGAACTTCACGCGGTCGACCCTAGCGTTGAGGGCATCGCGGAGTTGGGGAGACCTGAGGGCTATATCGAAAGACAGATCCTAGGTTGGGGAAAACGATATGAGCTATCAAAAACAAATGAGTTACCCAAAGTCGATTTCGTTATCAAATGGTTGGCGGCCAACCAGCCAAAGGAACAGCATACGGCGATTATACATAATGATTTTAAATACGATAACTTGATTTTGAAACCAGAGAACTGGGAAGAGGTTTCTGCTGTGTTGGATTGGGAGATGGCCACTGTCGGAGATCCCTTAATGGATTTGGGAACAAGTTTGGGTTATTGGATCAATCCCAATGATATCGACACTATGCGAGATTTTCAATTTAGCCCGTCATTCTTACCCGGAAATTTAACCAGAGAGGAAATCGTTCATCAATATACGCTGAAGACGGGGAGAGCCATAGATAGTCCTGTTTTTTATTATGTTTATGGGCTCTTAAAAATAGCGGTGATTGTCCAGCAGATTTATTACCGATACCAACTTGGTTTGACCAAGGATGAAAGATTTGGTCGTCTTTTGAACGTTATAGATCAAATAAGCGTTGTCGCATCACGGGCGATAGAACGCAAAAAAATTGACAACTTATTTTAAGTAAGAGAGAAAAAATAATGGATCAAGATTTGAATTTATTTCGCGAGGAGGCAAGTGCATGGCTTGAGAAATATTGCCCCAAAAGTATGCGGGTGCCAATTCTTGATCAAAAAGAATTTTATTGGGGAGGACGAAAAAGCACTTTTGATAGTAAGGACCAACAAATATGGTTCGAAAGAATGCTAGAAAAACGCTGGATTGCCCCACATTGGCCAGTGAAGTATGGTGGTGGAGGCCTGTCATTAAAGGAAAACAGGGTCATCGAGGAAGAAATGGAGCGATTGGGTTGTCGAAAACCCCTCTTAAGTTTTGGAATTACGATGCTGGGACCAGCATTATTGGAATTTGCTACAGAGCCTCAAAGGATCAAATACCTGAATGAAATAGTAGCAGGAAAGATAAGGTGGTGTCAAGGGTATAGTGAGCCCAATGCGGGGAGTGACTTGGCGGGATTACAGACCAAGGCGGAAGAAAACGGCGATTATTACCTTGTCAACGGAACCAAAGTATGGACTTCCTATGGAGACAAGGCGGATTGGATTTTTGCGTTAGTTCGCACAAATTTTGAAGTTAAAAAGCAAGAAGGTATCAGTTTTTTATTGATAGATATGAACACGCCGGGGGTAAGTACCCGTCCGATTAAATTGATCAGTGGAATATCTCCTTTTACTGAAACGTTTTTTGATAATGTTCAAGTACCCAAGGACCAATTGGTTGGAGACTTGAACGCTGGTTGGACGATTGCCAAATATTTATTGACGCATGAGCGTCAGATGATAGGCAGTATGGCCAATAACAGACGGAAACTTTCTGACATTGCAAAAGAACAATTGTGTTTGAAAAATGGTATTTTAATGAATCCAATATTGCGGACAGAGGTTGCTCGCAATGAAATGGATACGGAAATTTTTAATTTAACAGTGACCCGTGCGGTAGACGAGGCCAGAGCGGGGCATCATTCGGGGGCAGTGTCCTCAATGTTTAAGTATTACGGGACCGAACTTAATATTCAACGCCAGGAACTTAATATGGCATTGAGAGGATCACGAGGTCTCGAATGGGAAAGTGAAGCGTCAAGTCAGGGATTTGAGGCACGCACGTTCTTAAGAAGTAAAGGCAACTCTATAGAAGGCGGAACACATGAGATTCAATTGAATATCATCGCAAAACAAATATTAAAACTATAGCGTTACACTTATGTCACTTGTATTAACAGAGGAGCAGCAAATGCTCAAAATAGCCGCCAAAGAGTTCTTAATTGAAAAAGCGCCCATTGCCTTCTTACGAAAATTAAGAGACACGGAAGATGAAATGGGTTATGATCCTGAGTTATGGCTAGAGATGGCTGCGATGGGTTGGACCTCATTGACTATTCCAGAGGAATATGGGGGACTCGGATTTGGTTATGTAGGACTCGGAGAGGTATTGGAAGAAACGGGACGAACGCTTACCTGTTCACCTTTGATTTCTACTTCCTTGCTTTGTGCTTCGGCCATTCAATTAGGGGGTAGTCTGGGGTACAAGCATCAATTTTTTCAAGAACTTATCAAAGGTATTGTATACGCTTTTGCTACTGACGAGCAATCCCATCATGACCCAGATTACGTGGAAACCAAGGCGGAAAAGGCCGGCTCAGGGTTTGTTTTGACGGGTACGAAGACGTTTGTTTTGGATGGGCATGTCGCAGCCAAATATGTAGTAAGTGCAAAGTTTGAGGAACGTATCCACTTATTTGTCGTGGATGCAGATGCCGTGGGTATTCAAAAAGAAAGGATCATCATGATGGACAGTCGAAATAGTTCCGATGTGTCTTTTGAAAAAACGCCGGCAATTTGTATGCTCTCAGGCGCTGAGGAGACCTATCACAGGACATTGGACATAGGCAGAATAGGCTTAGCTTCCGAAATGTTGGGGGCTACCCTTGAAGCCTTTCAAAGAACAGTCGCCTATTTAAAGGAGCGTAGACAATTCGGAGTATCCATTGGTAGTTTTCAAGCCCTACAACACCGCGCATCAAAAATGTTTTGCGAGATAGAAATGGTTAAATCCATCGTCCTGAAAGCACTTCAGATGATAGATCGGGAGGATGAGAATTTGGCTATATGGGCTTCAATGGCCAAGGTTAAGGCGGGGGAGGTGATAAAGCTGGTCACCAATGAAGCCATACAGATCTATGGAGGAATAGGCATGACGGATGATGAAGAGATAGGCTTTTTTATTAAAAGGGCTCGTGCAGCTCAAGTTACCCTAGGGGATTACAATTTTCATTTGGATCGTTATGCCAAACTTCATGGCTATTGATTCTGTTATATGGGCGCAAGAAATGTTACAAATTAAAATGGTACTATGAGGGCGTTAGTTTGTGAGTCATATGGTCTTCCTAGGGACTTAGTCCTGCGTGAATGGTCTTCACCTAAGCCAGGACCCAACGAGGTCGTTGTTTCAGTAAGGGCCGCCGCGGTAAATTTCCCTGATACCTTAATCATTCAGGGCCTATATCAGTTTAAACCAGACTTGCCATTTGTTCCGGGGAGTGACCTATCTGGAGTGGTCAAAGAGGTTGGGGCCAAAATCACTCATCTAAAAACGGGGGATGAAGTATTTGGATTTGTGGCCAATGGCGCTTTTGCTGAGGAGGTGCTTGTGTCAGGGTTGGATTGCTTCTTAAAACCGCCCCAAATGAGTTTCGAAATTGGGGCCTCTTTTATGATGGCTTATGGCACTTCTTACCACGCCCTAAAGGATCGGGCACGAATCAGGCAAGGTGAGACGTTATTGGTACTTGGGGCTTCTGGTGGTGTTGGACTTGCAGCAATTGAACTCGGAAAACTTATGGGTGCCCGTGTCATAGCAGCGGCCTCTACAGAGGGGAAACTTCAGCTTTGTAAGAAACAGGGTGCCGATGAGCTGATTAATTATACCTCTGAAGACTTGAAGGCCCGGCTAAAAGAGTTGACTCATGGAAAAGGGATAGATGTGATCTACGATCCTGTGGGAGGCACGTTGTCAGAAGTAGCACTTCGCGGCATCTCTTGGCAGGGACGCTATTTGGTCGTAGGCTTCGCAGCTGGAGAGATTCCCAAAATCCCGTTGAATTTGCCGTTACTGAAGGGGTGTCAAATCGTAGGAGTTTTTTGGGGGAGTTTTGTTATGAAAGATCCGAAATCTAATTTAAAAAACACCATTGAACTTATGGAGATGTATGCCAAAGGTCAGTTAAAGCCGCGGATTCATGCTACTTACGTACTAGAAGAGGCCACCAAGGCGTTGGAAGAAATGATGGATCGCAAAGTCAGCGGCAAGGCCATCATCAATATGGCATAATTTAGCGTTGAGTATGATTCGTACAGCAGTTAGCTGCCACTAGTACGGATGGCAGAGACCATTCGGGCTTTTTTATTCAAATCCTCCAAAATGGTTACAGCTTCAAAGCCTAAGTTCTCAAGCAAGAGTTCAATTTCTTTGCCAAAGCGCTCATTAATTTCCAAATATAATTTCCCGTTGGGTTTGAGTCCTTTCTGTGCAAAGTTTCCAATGGCTCGATAAAAGCGTAGCGGATCATTATCTGGAACGAACAGCGCCAGTTTAGGCTCATGATTTAGCACAGCATCTTCCATGTAAATTTTTTCTGCATGGGGGATATAAGGCGGATTGCTTACAATGATGTGGTACTGGAGCTCGTTGACAACCAAGTCGAAGATATCTCCTATCGAAAATTCAACCATGGCTACGAGATTTTTCGAATTGGCACGGGCCACTTCTAGGGCTTTTGCAGACAAATCTATTCCTTCGACATGCCAGTCAGGTCTGTCTAGTTTCAGCGATATTGCTATCGCACCTGAACCAGTGCCCAAGTCCAAAACGCGGGATTCGGCCTGTGTGTTTTCTTTTAAAATTAATGCGACCAACTCCTCAGTTTCCTGTCTAGGAATAAGCACCTGATTATTGACCCAAAAGGGATGGCCAAAAAAATAGGCTTGATTTAGAACATATTGAATGGGTTCTCCCAAAAGTAGGCGCTCCAATATAGGCGCCAGCTCTGTTGTCCTGGGAGGTAATTCTTTGTTTAAAAAAATATCTATCCTTGAAAGACCATAGACATAAGCCATGACCATTTCAGCCATTCGATTTGATTCAAGGCCGCCCCATTTTGATAGGAGTTGACGAGAAAGGTCATTGAAAAGTGATTTGCTAGCAGAATTCATTCTTTGTAAAATTAAACACCTATGACCATTAAATAGTATTTAACCACGAGGAGGGACTAAAAGTGCTCATTTTTGTTTGTTAATTTGCAGAATGCCTAGTGAAGACAAGAAATATATGTCCCGGGCCCTTGCCCTTGCGCAACTGGGCATAGGTAAGGTGGCACCAAATCCCCTAGTCGGATGTGTTATTGTCAAGAATGACCGAATAATAGGGGAAGGATATCATCAGAAGTTTGGAGAATCCCATGCCGAGGTTAATGCCGTTGCTTCCGCGCATGAGTTGGTTAAGGGCGCTACAGTATATGTGACCCTAGAACCTTGTGCACACCACGGAAAAACACCGCCATGCACGGCGCTGCTGATTCGAAGTGAGGTGGCCCGAGTCGTTATCGCATGCCAGGATCCATTTAACCAAGTCAATGGTCGAGGAATAGAACAGCTGAGGGCAGCTGGAATAAGGGTAGACGTACCCTTCATGCAACAAGAGGCGGAGTATGTGAATAGAAGATTCTTAACCGCGGTATTACAAAAAAGGCCCTATGTTATTTTGAAATGGGCCCAAACGTTTGATGGATTTATCGCACGAGAAAATTTCGATTCTAAATGGATCAGTACGGACGCTTCTCGACAGCTCGTGCATAAGTGGAGAGCAGAGGAAGGGGCATTGTTGGTCGGCTATAATACAGCAAAATACGATGATCCGCATCTCACCACGAGAGACTGGAGCGGATCAAATCCCGTGAGAATTGTTTTAGATCCTCAAAATGAGCTCGACCGAGCGCTGCACATATTTAATGGGCAGGCCCAAACGATTATTATTTCCCAAAAGGCGGTAGTTAATTTCGACCATGTGCGTTTTATGGAATGGGATGCAAAGTCGGCGCATATGGACGTGTTATTGGAGGGATTGAATGCCTTAGGCATTCAATCTTTGATTGTAGAGGGAGGCGCCCGAACCCTTCAACAATTTATACAAAATCAAACCTGGGATGAAGCCCGAGTTTTCACCTCTCCAATGGAGTTTGGAGCAGGCATTAAAGCACCCGTATTGGCCCTTGTGCCTACGGAGCAAAAACAGAGTGCAAAGGACAATTTAGCCATTTATTACAATGAAAAAAATAGATAAAGGAAACATAGCGGAGAAATTAAATCAGTTCGACGCCCATTGGACACCCTACATCATAGCCGAACTTAATGGGCAAGCGATGAAAATCGCGAAGGTTCATGGAAGCTTTATTTGGCATCAGCATGACGATGCCGATGAATTGTTTTGGGTGATCAAGGGCTGCCTGAAGATTGAACTTCTAGATCAAGTATTGACCTTACATGAGGGTGATTTTACCGTGATTCCCAAGGGAACGCAACACCGCCCATCAGCAGAGATCGAAACTCAAATCCTCATGTTTGAGCCGATCAATACCCTGAATACAGGATCCGAACAAAATGAATTTACGGTCGCTAATCCTTCAAAAATATAAGTATGGCTGAAGAACTGATCATCTTGGAGACTCATAATAAAGAGGAGAAGTATCAAAGTTTATTGCCTCAAATACAGGCCTTGGTTGGATCTGAAAAAGACCTCATTGCCAATATGGCCAATGTCGCTGCAGCCTTGAAGGCGGTGTTTGATTTCCTTTGGGTTGGATTTTACCGTGTCAAAAATAATGAGTTGGTTTTGGGACCTTTTCAGGGACCAATTGCTTGCACCAGGATCAAAAAAGGCAAAGGAGTTTGCGGGAAGGTCTGGGAGTCACAGGTTTCTATTATTGTGCCTGATGTGGAAGTATTCCCAGGGCACATTGCGTGCAGTAGCAGTTCAAGATCCGAAATCGTTGTTCCGAAAATTTTTAAAGAAAAAGTACTTTACCTATTGGATGTTGACAGCGATCAGCTTGACGCTTTTGATGCAATAGATCAAAAATATTTGCAGAAAATAATTGGGCTTCTCTAGAGAGGAGTCAATCAATCTCTTGCAGGCCTGATGAGGTAGGCGCCTGCAATGATGTCGTGTAAAGCCTGTTTTTTTCCGGTAAAGGCAGCCATTATATAGCCGCCCATTAGGAGCGTTCCTGAAAGAAATTTGCCCGCATTTCTGATAAGAGCGGCGAGAAAGGTTAATCGATCTCCCTGTTTATTAATAACCTTGATCCCCAACGCCATTTTGCCTAATGATGCCTGAAAATGACTGGATTCCAAAAGCGAAAAATAAAGGGTTTGGGTAATAAATCCTGCCAAAATGATGGGCTTGGCTTGTACTACCCATTCAGTAAAATCTATAATAAAGGTGTCATCAACTGCGCCATAAGCTTCAATATCAAAGGGAGTATCTACAAAAGGAATGCCTAGACTCGCGACAAAAGGAATGATCACAATAGTTTGTAAGAATTGTAAGACAAAGGTGTCCAATAGATAAGCCAAAGATCGGATCCAAAAATTTGCAAAATGATGTTGAACGGGGTCCTTCATTAATCTTTTAAATGGGCAAGAATAGTCTCTCCACCGACCGTCATGTCCCCTATTTTTACTTTTATTTCGGCATTTAAAGGCAGAAAAACATCTACCCTACTGCCAAATCGAATAAACCCTACTTCATCGGCCGCGCGCACGTTATCACTAACTTTTTTATAGAAGGCAATTCTTCGCGCGACTGCGCCTGCAATTTGGCGCATCAGTAGGGTGGTTCCGCTTGGTGTTTCGAAACCAATTGAAGTTCTTTCATTTTGGGAACTAGATTTTGGATGCCAAGCGACTAAGTACTTGCCAGGGTGATATTTATAGTAGCTAATTTTCCCACCAACAGGGGCCCTATTTACATGAACATTCAACGGAGACATGAAAATGGAGATTTGGATCCTTTCTTCATTTAAATACTCCCCTTCATGAGTTTGCTCAATTACGACTATTTTACCCTCAGCAGGTGCAATGACCAAGTCATCTCCTGTTGGCGAATTTAATTTAGGCACCCTAAAAAAGGATATCACGAGACTCCAAAAGGTCACGGCCACAATCCCTAATCCCCAACTAAAAAGGGGCAAAGAAATCAACCAAGTTAATCCTAAATACATTAGTGTAATACTAATAAATGCAGCTGGGATAATAATTTTTCCCTCTTTATGTATTTTCATCAAAAGCCTCCTCTATACTCGTAAGTTTTTGCCACTTTATCAATTGCAACGATGTATGCGGCAATTCTCAATGAAACATTGTATTTCACAGAAGTTTCATAAACATTATTAAAAGCGTCCTTCATGATCCGGTCTGATCTTCTATTTACGCGTTCTGCGGTCCACTTATATCCTAGCCTATTTTGGACCCATTCAAAATAAGAGACAGTAACGCCTCCTGCATTGGCTAGAATATCGGGGACCGATAAGATGCCAAGGTCATTAAGTATTTTATCTGCTTTGGCAGAAGTGGGCCCATTTGCACCTTCTACGATCAACTTTGCTTTGATATTATGTGCATTGTGAATGGTGATGACGTCTTCTACAGCAGCGGGGACCAATACGTCAACTTCTAATAGAAGTAACTCGTCTGTGGGAATTTTTTCGGCTTCAGAAAAACCCTCTAAAGTTCCATTATTTGCATCTCTGTATCTCATGGCCTCGTCTATATTAATGCCATTTTTGTTATAATAAGCTCCCGAAATATCGCTAAGCGAAATAATTTTGACCCCTCGCTCGTCCAATAAACGAGCTGCCCACGAGCCCACATTACCAAATCCCTGAATGGCGCAAGTAGCCTTGAAGGGATTGAGTTGTAATTTTTCCATGGCGACCAATGTCGACACCATTACCCCACGACCCGTTGCTTCAGTTCGACCAAGAGAACCACCCAGGACAGTAGGTTTGCCAGTGACCACAGCATTGATGGTCATACCGTTTGATCTTGAAAATTGATCCATGAGCCAAGCCATTTCGCGGGGCCCGGTACCCATATCTGGAGCGGGGATGTCTCGATCAGGGCCAAAAATTTCTTGAAGGGCCATGGTGTATGCACGGGTCAAGCGCTCAATTTCACCTGCTGACATGGATCGGGGATCACATTTAATTCCTCCTTTGGCACCACCAAAAGGGATGTCCACAACGGCACATTTCCAAGTCATCCAGGCGGCCAGAGCCTTCATTTCATCTAGATTGACATCTAGCGCATAACGAATACCCCCTTTAGAAGGGCCGAGTATATTGGAATGAATCACCCGATAACCTTCGAAGACTTCGATTTTACCATTGTCCATGGTAACGGGTAATCCAACGATAACTTGTTTTGTGGGCGTTTTTAATACATTGTAGATTTGTGCATTTAAACCGAGATGCTCTGCAGCGACTTGGAATCTTGACATCATCGACTCAAAAGGATTTTCTTTATCCTTAATGGGTGCTGGTTCGATGTAACTCATTATTTAATATTTAGGGGTGCTAGTTTTGTTTATTTCAAATGGCAAATGTACCATGAATATATTACTGCGTTTATAGGAGTTTGAGAAAAACTACAATGAAAGGCACTGCTAAAATCAGACTGTCAAAGCGGTCCAAAAATCCGCCATGTCCAGGAATGGAATTGCCTGAATCCTTGATAGACATAGATCTTTTAAAATGAGACTCCACCAAATCTCCGTAAGTACCGGCAACCACGACAATCGCCGCGATAATTAACCATTCCCATAAGTTGAGACGATCGAAATAGGTGGCTGCTATATAGGCCAATCCAGTCGCAACGAGGGCACCACCGAGACTGCCTTCCCAAGATTTTTTGGGCGAAATGCGTTCAAATAGTTTCGTTTTGCCAAAGGCAGTTCCCGCAAAATAGGCGCCGGTATCACTAGACCAAATGATCAGCATTAATCCGAGAAGTATTTGATAGGTATAGTCTCCATCAGCAAACACGATGATGTTGATGAGGGCAAAGGGCAATGCTACGTAGCTGATGCCCAAGTAAAATAGTGCAATATTTACAAAAGGATTTGGATCGTCCTTTTTGTAAAGTTTAAAGATGAAGATCACAGAAGCTAGCGGAAAAAGTAGAAATAAATATTTTCCATCTAGATCGCCTCTTTCAATAAAAAATGTGAGGATGAAGAGTAATCCACCTATAAATACACCCCAAAAGCGAATGGGTAGATAATCTTGAATTCTAACCAATCGATAAAACTCCCATTGGGCCAATATGCAGATAGTAAAAAAAACCAAGAAATAGGTCCACTCGCTCCATACAATCGAAGAGATGATCACCGAAGCACCGAGGAGGGCTGAAAAAAGCCGCTTTTTAAGTTCAGAAAATTTATTCAAATCGGATGTCATTTTTGATGATTCTTATCGCAGCTAATACATTCTCAGGAGTAACCCTTACCTCGATTTTTCCAAAATGATAGGAGCTATCTTTCAAGTCAACTATGACCGGACTGAGCCCCTTGTCCTCAAGAACTGCTCGAACGATTTCTGCGCGATGACCAGAATGGTCTTCAAATACTTTTTGCCAAACTGTCATTCTGTTTTATAAATAGGTTACGAAAAGAATAAAGTAATAAAAGGGTGAAAATAAAGAAAAACATAATCAAGACCGTATCGAATATTGTTTGACTGCCTAATATATCAATCTTAATAAGCCCTATTTGAAATAAATAAATCATTAGAAGTGAAAACCCGTTATTGATAAAATGTGCGAACACTGACCAAGCCAGGCTGCCCGACCAATAATAAAGGTATCCGAAAATGGCTCCCAAAAGCATTCTAGGGACTAATCCGTAAAATTGGTTGTGGAACGCAGAAAACAGAAAAGCCGATACCCAAATGGCAATATGAGGATTTCTTAGCGCGGTATGAAATATATTTTGAAAGAGACCCCTAAATAAAAATTCTTCTCCTATTGCTGGGATAATGGCAATAGCGATAAGGCCAAGAAAAAAATGTCCAAGGCCATCAAATTCAGTGATGAATCTTGTTAGTACAGCCAGTTGCGCTTCTTGGGCTTGTAGGTAAGCTTCAAAGGCGCTTAAAAATTCCGGGAATACAATGGACTCATTCCACTCAATGATAACGCTGTTGACTACAGCAAAGGACAAAGTGATGCCTAGGGTTAATCCAGTGGTCGCCAATAATGGGGGTTTAAGTTTCAAAAAATAGGTCAACGGCACCCCACCATACTTTGAAATTACCCATGCCGGAACCAGCATAAAGGTACCTATTGAGGTAGTTGTGAGTACTAATAGTAATGGAATTTTGGCATTTTCATAAGCGGTTGGGTTGCTTAGAATCATTTGAACGGTATGAATGTCAAAATCGAAATAAGGCAGAATGAAAAGTAATCCGATGAAATTAAATGCAAAAACAGCAGCTAATTCGAAACCAAATAGGATTAAGATCAGCAATCCAATTGATTTTCTATTTTGATTACTTTCTGAAAAGATATTACCCATAATTGGCCTAAATTTACACAATTAATTAAACGTATTTTGGTAAAAATCGCAAATATAGAATTGGGGGCCTTTCCGCTCCTACTAGCGCCCATGGAAGATGTGAGTGATCCACCTTTTAGGGCGGTGTGCAAAGAAAACGGTGCTGATTTGATGTATACAGAGTTCATTGCAGCCGAGGGACTTATCAGGGATGCGGCTAAAAGTATCCAAAAACTAGATATTTATGATTACGAACGGCCGATTGGGATTCAAATTTTTGGAGAAAAAATAGAGTCAATGCGGGAGGCCGCAGCGATTGCCGAGGCGGCGGACCCAGAAATTATAGATATTAATTATGGCTGCCCAGTAAAAAAAGTAGCTTGCAAAGGCGCCGGTGCCGGTATCCTTTTGGATTTACCCAAAATGCAGGCGATGACTTCGGAAATAGTTAAAAGAGTCAATAAACCGGTGACGGTTAAAACCAGATTGGGCTGGGATGATCAAACAATAAAGATTGAAGAGGTCACCATGCGGCTTCAGGACGCAGGAATACAGGCGCTCACTATTCATGGCCGTACGCGCCAGCAGATGTACAAAGGGGAAGCAGATTGGTCTTATATTGCCAAAGTAAAGGACAATCCCAATATTCATATTCCTATCTTTGGAAATGGCGATATTGATTCTCCTGAGAAGGCCTTAATGTATAAAAACAGATATGGCGTCGACGGAATCATGATCGGTAGGGCGGCAATTGGATATCCTTGGATATTTAATGAAATCAAACATTACATGGCTACTGGGGAACATTTGGATCCTCCTACCCTTGCTGCCCGAGTCGAGATTGCCAAAAGACATTTGGCATTTTCAATAGAATGGAAGGGAGAAAAAGTAGGTATTTTTGAGATGCGACGTCACTACACTAATTATTTCAAAAATATCCCCAATTTTAAATCCTTTCGTACGCGATTGGTAGAAACAGAGTCACCCATTGAAGCATTTGGCATATTGGATGAAATAAGTGAGAACTTCACAGAAGTTTTATTTGTCTAAGCATATGAATGTAAAAACTCCGGGAATTGCCTGGGTACTCTTCTTTATCCTTTCTTTGATCTGGGGAAGTTCCTTTATTTTGATAAAAAAAGGATTAGTTGCCTTGAGTGCCGAGGAGGTAGCATCTATTCGAATTACTGCCGCATCTCTTGTTTTATTGCCTTTCGCTTTAGGTAAATTCAATCAATTTAATAAAAAAAACATATTGCCACTTCTGTCTGCGGGGTTGATGGGCAGTTTGATTCCCGCATTCCTCTTTGCGATTGCACAAACCAGATTACCGAGTGCGATTACAGGCATTATGAACTCACTAACGCCTTTTTTTACCATTATCATATCCGTTCTTTTTTTTGCAGCCAAACCAGCAAAAAGAGTATATGTAGGGATTGCTATGGGCTTTATCGGTACGTTATTTTTAATTTTAGGGCGGACAAGTGGCAACCTATCGATTAATTATTATGCCCTATTTGTCGTGGCGGCTTCTCTATTATACGGTATCAACGCCAATATCATAAAGCATTATTTAAATGAATTGAAATCCATAACAGTGGCAAGCCTCTCTTTGGTCATAGTGGGTCCGGTCGCTTTGATTTATCTCTTGTTCTTCACCCCGTTTATGGGGCATATCCAAAGTCCAGAAGTTTTGCTTGCCACCGGTTATATTTTAATATTAGGTGTTTTTGGAACTGCATTGGCATTGGTGCTGTTCAATAAAATGGTACAGCTCACAGGCGCCTTATTTGCTGCATCAGTGACTTATTTGATTCCCTTAGTTGCTGTAAGCTGGGGGGTTTTAGACGGAGAAAACATAAGCTTAATACAAGTGTTGAGTATGGTTGTCATTATTGTTGGTGTTTTCATAGCTAATAGTAAAAGGGCATAAAAAAACCTGGTTAACCAGGTTTTTTATCTCTTAATTTCCTACCGGAGGATCTATTCCTAGTTTTTTCAAGACCAATTCGGAGACGTCATGCTTCTGATCTGCATAAAGCAATACATCAAATCCAGGGCTTCCAGCACTTAATATCATACTAAACCCATTTTCCTCAGCAACTGTTTGTATCGCCGTGCCTATTTTTTCAACTGCAGGCTGTAACAATTGGTTACGCTTGTTGACCAAAGATTGTTCAGCATCTGTTTGAAATTTCTGAAAAGACTCTTGCAGCGCATTCAATTCTCTTTCTTTATCCGCTTTGATCAATTCATTAAAAGTCGATTGATTCGCTTGATAATCACCTATTTTTGTTTGTATTTCTTGGTATTTTGCCTTCAGCTGATTTTGCAGCTGCGTTTCATAAGCTCTCAAATCGGCTTCGATTTGTTTAGCTTCAGGCAAAAGGCCCAATAAATATTCCGCATTGGTATAGCCAATTTTTAATTCTTGCGCATAAGTCGTTTCCATTACAAACAAGACCAATATGCATACTAACAACTTGATTTTCATAACATTTAAATAATTAAATTTTAATTTGAGGTCGCTTCATTGCTTAGCAAACCTAACTCTTCCAAAACAAAATCCGTATAATCATGGATAGGATCTGTGTAAATCATCACCATTTCTCCGGATTTATCGAAAACAATCGCCAATCTATTGCTTTTAGCTACTCGTTCGGCAGCTTGAAATACAAGATCTTGGACGGGTCTAATCAATTCTTTTTTCTTCAAAAAATAAAGGCCATCAGAACCAAAAACTTTCTTTTGATAGTCTTTTAGTTTTTCCATTTCAGTATTGATTGTATACATCCTGTCGTCTTTCATACTTACCGTGAGAAGGACTTCTTCCGCTTTGTATTTGGCTTCTAACGTTTGCACTACTTCATTCATTTCCCGTATCTCTAACTCCCACGCTTTGGCTAAAGTATTAATTTCGCTTTGAGCAGCAACGTATTCTGGCATTTTTCCTAAAATATAATTAAGATCTATGTAGCCAAACTTTTGAGCCTTCAAAGGAACGAATATCGTTAGTAAAAAGAATAAAGCGAGAAAAAGTCGTTGCATTTATCTGATCTGTTGTCCAATCGAAAAATGAAATTGACTTCCAGAGGGGTCAGCTGTTCCAGGGATCGCATCAAAGCCGTATCCATAGTCTATCCCTAGCAAACCAAATGCGGGCATAAAGATTCTCGCACCAACGCCCGCTGATCTATAGAGCTTATAGGGGTTGTAGTTGGTTGGATCGTTCCAGGCATTACCCCCTTCTACATACGTTAACAAATAGATGGTGGCCGTAGGATTTAATGAGACTGGATATCGTAGTTCCAAGACATACTTTGTAAAGAGGGTTGCTCCCAGGACGTTGTTAACGTCATCATAGGGAGTCAAGGAAGTAGCTTTTCGGGCATTTTGTTGCGGATTTGGATAGCCACGCAATCCAATTACATCAGTTCCCAAAATAAAGTTTTGTCCGGTTAAACCATCCCCGCCAAGGACAAACCTTTCAAACGGCCCAGGTGAGACGCTCTCCGAATAAGTACCAATAAAGCCAAAATGGATTCTAGGTGCCAATACGAGCTTGGGAATGAGGGGCAAATAATACCTAAAGTCAAAATTCCATTTGTGGTACTCTACCCACTTATATCGCTCTTCTGCAGGGGTATTCTCATAGTCCATACTATTAAATAGGGAGTAAGGAGGCGTCATATTTACGCTCAAAGAGACATCCGATCCGCGCTGGGGATACATTGGATTGTCAGAGGATCTTCTTGCTATGGTGGTGTTAAATACTATGCTATTGGCGTCACCTGTGCTAAAGCCCATGGTCGAATAAATATAATTGTTTAGAGAGTACTTTGAAAAGGAGAGGGAATTACTAATGACAAAAAAGTCATCGGGCCAACTTGCTCTTCTGCCTAAGGATAAGGTCAATCCAGCGACACTTAATGAGCCATTAACAGTGTTGTCTTGAAACCCTACTAACCGTTGAATGGAATTATTATAACTAATTCCAAAACTATTTGGCTTTCTACCCCCCAACCAAGGTTCTTGGAAGCTGACGGTATAGCTCTGGTAGCGCAAGCCATTTGCTTGGGCTCTTACCGATAATCGCTGACCGTCTCCCATTGGAGGAAATTTGTTCCATTTCAAGGCCTCTTTAATGGAGAAATTATTAAAGCTAACACCCAAAGTTCCAACGAAGCCATAATAGCCACCCCATCCGCCAGATAATTCAATTTGATCACTTGGTTGCTCAACGAGTTCCCATTCTATATCGACAGTCTCGTCAGCGAGATTTGGTGTAGGAATTGGGTTTACTTTTTGGGGATCAAAATAGCCCAATTGAGATAATTCACGTTGCGTTCGGATCAATAAGTCTCTACTGAATTTTTGTCCCGGAATGGTTCGAAGTTCTCTTCGGATTACAAAGTCATTGGTTTTCTCATTGCCAGAAATAATCACTTTTTTGATGGTTGCCTGGCCCCCTTCATACACCCTCATTTCCAAGTCAATAGAGTCCTCAAATACACCAACTTCGATCGGGTCAATTCTAAAAAACAAATAACCGTCGTCCATATAAAGAGAGCTGACATCTATACCAGTGGGATCATAATTCAATTTCTTTTCTATTAATTCTAGGTCGTAGACGTCGCCCTTATTCACAGCGAGAACCTTGGCTAGGGTGGCGTCGTCATAGATAAAGTTCCCCTCCCAATTGATGTTTCTGAAAAAGTACTTTTTACCCTCCGAGAGGGTCACATCAATGTTCATGTATTTATCATTGATAGAATAATTGGTGTCGTATTCTATTATGGCATCTCTATAGCCCTTTGAATTCAAAAAGGTAATAAGGGCAGCTTTATCGTTAAGGAATTCCTCTTTTACAAATTTAGACGGCTTGAAAAAATTAACTTTGGCTAGCTCATTAATACGGTCGCTAAAGTGTGCACCACCTTCATCTTTATGGGTCAGAAAATGAACAAGGTTCACTGGATTTAAAAGCTTTATGCTATTTGCCAAGATTTGGGAAGGCAAGTTAATTCTTGGGGTTTCTCCAGTCTTTTTGAATTTACTCCTCAGTTTTGAATCACTAAAATACTCATTTCCATAAAAGTTGATGTCATAAATTTTTACTTTACGCCCTTTATCAACATTGATAATCAGTGCTGCGCTATTGCGAACGACGGAGTCTTGCCGTTGGGAAATGTTGACTTTGGCATTTAAGAACCCCTTTGATTCATAAAACTTTTTGACTGTTAATTGGGTGTTTTTGATAACGACGTCTGTGATGATTTTTCCTTTGGTGAGTTCAATGTCGTCTTCTAGTTCTGTGCGATGGCTCTTGCTAATGCCTTCGAACTCATATCTCAACAGTCGTGGGCGTTCAGTTAACTCAATGACTAGCCAAATTTGATTGCCTTCAATTTTAGTCGCGAAAATGGCTATATTTCCAATAATTCCTTGCTTCCATAACTTCTTGATTGCCAGACTAATTTCATCACCTGGAATTTTAATTTTGTCACCAACCTTAAGTCCAGAAAGAGAAATTAGGGCATTGTTATCCAAGAACTGGAGTCCTCGAATATCAATATTGGCGATCTCTAAAATCCTAGGACTTGAGTAGTTTAACTCAAGGTTATTGTCTGTTTTGCTGCGATTTTGACCAAAGATTAATTGACTATAGCCGGCCAGCGCAAAAAAGTATAAAGGAATAAATAATTTTAGTAATTTCATTAAGCGTTTATTTGTTCACTGGTTTTTCCAAATCTTCGTTCACGGCAATTATAGTCGTTGATCGCATCATTCAAATGACTTTTTCTGAAATCGGGCCATAATACATTCGTAAAATACAATTCTGAATAAGCCAATTGCCAGAGCAGAAAATTACTTATCCTCATTTCACCACTTGTCCTAATGAGCAATTCTGGATCAGGAATATTTGACGTCGATAAACGGGTTGTAATAAGGGCCTCAGTTAAGTCATCGATTTGTATTTTATCATCTTTAACGTCTTTGGCAATACTTTTCAAAGCCTGAGTAAGATCCCATTTCCCACTATAATTTAAGGCCAATATTAAATTTAAGCCGGTATTGGCAGCAGTTTGTTCAATGGCCCTCAATAATTTTTTATTTACGCCATTTAAAAGCCCTTCAATATTTCCAATTGCCGTCAGGCGCACATTGTTCTTCATTAAAGTAGGTAATTCTCCATTTATTGTCGTGATGAGTAGGCTCATTAATCCATCAACTTCGATTTGTGGTCGTGACCAATTTTCCGTTGAAAATGCATACAAGGTCAAGTGCTCAACGCCCAGCGCTGCACATCCTTCGGTGATATCACGGACGGCTTCGATAGCATTGTTATGACCAAAGATCCTCATGGCTCCTTTTTTTTTAGCCCAACGTCCATTACCGTCCATTATGACGGCAATATGCCTTGGAATTTTACTTTCTTCTTGGTTTTCACTCATTATAAGGAAGTATCTTTTTTAAAAAGGATACAAAAATGACATTTTTTTTAAGAAAATAATAAATCATGAGCAGTATTTCCTATTTTTATGAAGCCTTCAATCAGTTATTTGGTGTATAAGGAAAGGGACAAGGTATGTTGTAAATCATAAAACTTAACGAAAGTCCTGCAAAGCTATACCAATCCTTGTCTAAAGGATTTCCATATAGAAAATCTTTTTGAGTCAACACTCCTTCCGAGACGCCATCTAGGTTGTCAGAAAATGTTCTTCGAGCACCAACTTCAAAACCGGCCATCCACCTTCTGCGTATTAAATGTTTAAATCCGATACCGAAAGGAATGGTAGGCTGAACGGTGCTATAATCGGTAGCTGAACTAGCGGACTTGAACACTTTAAGGATGCCAATTCCTAGAAAAGCGTAGGGCGTCCATCGGACGACTGCACGCTTTTCTTTGTAATTCAAGAAATCATATTCGAGGACTGAAGAAAGGTCCATGATATCGTAATGAAACTCGGCGGCTCTTTTTTGGGCTAGGGCATCTATTGGCGTATTGTCTGAACCTTGTAACCCACCAAAACCTAAAGTGGTTTTCAGTGAAACATGACTAGAAAAATTTAATCTATTGAATATATTGAACCCAGAATTCATGGTTTCAAAATGATAACCACGTGCCATGTCACCACTGTAATTGAAGACGCCTGTTCCTAGACCGAATTCCAGAAATTGGGCAGGGGCGCAATGTGTTAAGTAAATAAATAAAAGACTAAAGAAAATTTTCAATTTGAATGTGAAAACTGCGTGAAATGGATTTATCAACATATGAAGAAATTAACGAATATAGAATCTATTAATTGCGTTTGTCCAATCCCCAGGACAGTTTGTTTCTTAGTGTTTCTATAAAACTCACCCCCGCGACCTTAATTAAATTGGCGTTAAAGGGGGATTTTTGGATATTTAAGGAAATGGATTCATCAACTGGATGAGACCGAGAATCTAGTGAAATGAGAAAATTATTAGTCCTACTTTCCACTTCAAATTTCAATTCAGAGGAATCCGGAACGATCAGGGGACGAATATTTAAATTATGCGGGCTGACCGGGGTGATCACGAAATTTTTATTTTGAGGTAATAAAATAGGCCCTCCACAACTCAACGAATATCCGGTCGAGCCCGTTGGGGTGGCGACCATCAGCCCATCAGCCCAATAGCTATTTAAAAAAGCCCCATTCAAATAGCTTTTGATCACGATCATAGCAGAGGAATCTTTTCGTAAAATGGAAAACTCATTTAAGGCATAATTGGCATTTCCAAAAAGTGGTAAATTTGTTTTCAGGGAAACAAGTGAGCGCTTTTCTATGGTATAATTGCCAACAAGTAAATTGTGCACAGCACTGGCGATTTGGTCGCGGGCGATGGAGGCTAAAAAACCTAATCGACCGGTATTCACACCTAAGATGGGGGTTTCAAGGGCACCTACGTGGGTGAGCGTTTCTAAAAAAGTACCATCCCCTCCGATACTTATAAAAGCATCAAAAATAGGCAAATAGTTTGCAGGATGATAGATAGCTAATTCTCGTCCAGTCAGTACCTGCCCATTGTAATTGTAAAAGTCTTGCGATAAAAATAACTCGATGCCCCCAGAGGACAACTGTTCAAGTAACTCAATTACTTCATCTTTAGAAGTATCATTAATTTTTCTACCATGAATGGCTATTTTCTTCACGGTCTAGATATTTAAAAAACTCATGAGCCCTTCGTAACGTTCTTTGGTATTGGAATCATTAAAATGCTGGCTAAAGTATTCTTGGATATTATAGCCATTTAATTCAAGAATGGAGATCAAATTTGATATGTCTTCTTTATTTACTTTTATGGTCAATAGGACATTGCCATTATTTTGAGGATCACTGGCGATCTCACAGCTGAGAATTTTGACATCGTCACGCTCAATGATTCTACTAATCTCAGATAAGGAATAGTCTCTATTCTTCAAGGATAAAACAATAATAGCTCCAGGTGCGCTAAGCGCTAAAGTAGTCACTAGATGGGCCAGCAACTCTTGATTGGTAACAACACCCAAGTAATTATTTGTTTCATCATTTACTGCCACCATTTGGTTGGCGAATTGCTTCAAACATTTGAAGAGGTCGTAATAATGCTGATTTTCTTGCACAACACTTTTTTCTCCTGAAAGTTCAAAATCTTTAACGTGTACGATCTCTGGATGACTCAGTATCATTTGTTCATTTAAAAAGCCACAAAAAACTCCCTTGACCACCACGGGAAGCATGGATAGATGAAATTCTTGCATCCAATCTAGCGCGCTAACGCTTTTATCCTCTTTTTTTAAGGTGGGGATGCTATGATTGATTAGTTCTCTTGCGATCATGAGGATACGGTAGTTTGTAAAAAATCAGAAATTAATTGATTGAATTTTTCAGGTTTTTCCATCATTGGGGCATGACAACATTCGTCAATAAATCGCAAGGTTGTATTTGGAATTAATCTATCAAATTCATGGGCCACATAGGGGGGGGTGATTGTGTCGTTAAGTCCCCATATTAATAGGGTTGGCGCTACGACCGCGCTCAATTCTTTGGCCATATTATTTCTTTGGGCAGATTTGGCTATTGCTACGATACTTAGGCAATTTTGAATGCTTTTCATGGTATTAAATACATGATCAACAAGTTCCTTTGTAGCCGTTTTGGGATTATAGAAAGTATATTCTGTTCGCTCTTTGATATAATCGTAATTGCCTCTTTTGGGGTAAGACCCCCCCATGGAATTTTCAAACAATCCCGAGCTACCTGTCAAAATAAGGCTATTTACTTTTTCTTTTCTTCGTAGCGCATAGATTAACGCTATGTGGCCCCCCAAAGAATTGCCCATCAAATGAACTTTATCAATATTCAACTGATCGATAAATGATTCTACAAAATCTGTAAGTGTTTCAAGGCCTAATTTGCGAACAGGTAGGGTATAAATAGGCAATGAGGGTATGATTACCCTGTAATGCTGAGAAAAATAATCTACTACAGCAGTCCAATTGCTCAGCTCACCAATCAACCCGTGCAATAAAATCATAGTATCACCTGCGCCTTGATCTAAAAAATGAAATCCGTTTTGCTCTTTTATCATATAAATTAGGGCATTATTTATCCCAAAAGGACTAAAGTTTCATGCTTTTTAAGCATGTCAAATTTTTCAAAAATAGCATCGAAATAGGGAATGAAGGATCCAATAGTTTCAAACACTTTTGGACCAATGGGTATAATATAGTTCAAAATTACCGAATTTTTTACTTGTTCGTGTTCGAATGCAATTCCAAGGGAATCAAAGATCCAAAATATCACACTAAAAATAAGTGCTAATTTCATTAAATTTAATAGGGCACCTAGTATGTTATCAAGGATACTGAACGGAGTAAGTGCTAGGATTTTTTTGATAGAGGTAGCGATTAAGTTTACAGAAATAATAAGGACGATAAAAATCCCAAAGAAAATCCCGACGGAGATCAAGTTAAAATAAGCATTATCCGAAAAAAATTTAAGGGCGAAATCCTCTGTAAATTCGACAGCTAAAAACAGGCCCAAAAAAAAAGCGATTAATGAAAGGACCTCTACAATAAATCCTCTTTTGAATCCAAAGTAACCCCCGAGTCCAAAAAAACCGAGCAAAAGGATATCTACATAATTCATTTGGATAGTAGTTCTTTAACGACCTCAGCCAAATTTTTTCCATCTACTTTTCCTGACAGGACCTTGGAGGCTACTCCCATTACCCTGCCCATATCTTGCGGAGAAGAAGCGCCGAGCTCTTTTATAATATCACCAACGGCTGCTTGTAATTCAATATTGGTCAAGGGTTTTGGAAGAAATTCTTCGATTACCTGGAGCTCACCTTGTTCCACGGCTACTAAATCAGGTCTGTTTTGGACTTGAAATATGGTTAATGAATCCCTTCGTTGCTTCGCTGCTTTTGATAATAGCTTTGTTTCCGTCTCCGAATCGAGCTCACCAAAGAATCCTTTCTCTGTCTCAGACAATAAAATTAATGATTTTATGGCCCTAAGGGCTCTCAGGCGATCCTTATTTTTTTGAAGCATGGCTGTTTTAATTTCCTGTTCAATTTTTAATTTCAAGCTCATCTTTAACAACTATTTTTGTGTCTTAAATAAAAACGTAAGCATATCAATGACCAAACTTAGTGTAAACATCAATAAAATTGCAACATTACGCAATGCAAGAGGAGGAGACCAACCCAATTTGAAGCAAATGGCTATTGATATTGAGCGATTTGGTGCTGAGGGTATCACTGTGCACCCTAGGCCTGATCAAAGACATATCACCATGGCGGACACTTATGCTTTGGCGGATATTGTCAAGACGGAATTCAATATTGAAGGGTATCCAGATCAAAGATTTTTAAAAATAATTCGAGATATTAAGCCACATCAGGTAACCTTAGTGCCCGATGCACCGGAGGCAATTACTTCAAATACTGGATGGGATACTTTTGAAAATGAATCGTTTTTAAAGGAGGTGATTGCTCAATTGCATGAATATGGCTCCAGGGTTTCCGTTTTTTGTAATGATGACCCCAAAATGGTTGAAGGTGCTTTTGCGGTGGGTGCTGATCGAATAGAATTGTATACAGGACCCTACGCCCAGGATTACATGTTGGATCCAAAAAAGGCAGTAGCCTCTTTTGTAATGGCGGCGCATCGGGCAAAGGAGTTGGGATTGGGGGTTAACGCGGGTCACGATTTGGATTTACAAAACTTGAAATACCTCAAGGGGTCTATCCCATTTCTAGCCGAGGTATCTATTGGTCACGCCTTAGTGTGTGATGCCTTATATTATGGCATGGAAAACACCATTCAAATGTATAAACGACAACTGCTGTGAAACTTCATTTTACAAAATTCGGCTCGGGCCGACCGCTCCTCATTTTGCATGGTGTATTTGGGTCATCAGACAATTGGAAAACAATTGGGAACGCATTGAGCGCGCAACATGAAGTTTATCTTATTGATCAGCGAAATCACGGGCTATCTCCCCATAGTGATGCGTTTAATTATCAATTGATGACAGCAGATCTCTTAGCATTAATGGATCGAGAGGGGATTGATCAAGCTGATTTAATGGGTCATTCAATGGGAGGTAAAACGGTCATGAATTTTGCTACCCTGCACCCAGATAGGGTTGTACAGTTGGTGGTGGTAGATATAGCCCCTAAGTATTACCCACCTCATCATGAAAATATTTTCGCAGGATTCCACTCGCTAGTACTCGATGAAATGAGTACCAGAAAAGAGGCTGACACGAAGCTTGCCCAGACCATAAAGGAGCCCGTTATTCGACAATTTTTGTTGAAAAATTTGCATCGTGAGTTGGATGGTACGTTTAGCTGGAAAATAAATTTTGAAGCTATTGAAAAAAATATGGACCAAATAGGGGCAGCACTCAGACCAGATCAGCTTTTCGAGGGACCTACCTTATTTCTGCGAGGGGCCAATTCTGATTATATTGAACACGAGGATGAACGGCTACTTAAGACACATTTTCCAAATGCCAAATTAGTGAGCATAGCAGGTGCAGGCCATTGGATTCACGCAGAGCAACCGGAAATTTTAAAGCGGACTTTGGAAAATTTTTTAACTAAATGAAACAAGGGAAACTATATTTAATACCTACCTACCTCTCCGAAAGTAATACGCCCAAAAATATCACTATGGCGGTAAAAGAGGTTATTTTGAGTACTAAGCATTATTTGGTAGAAAACATGAGAACGGCCAGAAGGTTTATATCATCGCTTCAATTGGGTATTGACATCGCATCATTGCATTTTTCGCAGATGGATAAACATGTTGATTCGGAGCAACTCTCCTCTTTATTTTTGCCCCTTTTGAAGGGTGAAAATATGGGAATTATCTCGGAGGCGGGATTACCCGCTATTGCTGATCCGGGTGCTTTGGCGGTCCATTATGCTCATCAAAAGGATATCGAAGTAGTGTGCCTAGAAGGAGGCTCTTCCATCATTTTAAGCCTCATTTCCAGCGGGCTCAACGGGCAAAATTTTACTTTTCACGGGTATTTACCTATTGACAAAGCGCAGCGAGTCATTAAAATTAAGGAAATGGAAAAAGCATGCAGAATGAGTGGTTACACCCAGTTATTTATGGAAACACCTTATCGAAATCAGCAGCTACTCAAAGTGTTATTTGAAGTATTAAGCAAGGAAATAATTCTTTACATTGGTGCAGATCTTACGGGCACAACACCCTTTTCAAAGGCCAAAAAAATAGCGCTATGGAAAAATGAAACGATTCTAATAAATAAGCAGCCAGCCATGTTTGCTATTGGATTTTAGCGCAATGATTGTGGGAATATTAATTGTTTGTTCTAATTTCGCCATTATGTATTATCTAACGATTATAAATTTAACATTATGTCCTATTTGTTTACATCCGAATCCGTTTCGGAAGGCCATCCTGATAAAGTTGCAGATCAAATTTCAGATGCACTAATTGATCATTTTCTTGCATTTGATAGCACTTCTAAAGTGGCCTGTGAAACCTTGGTAACCACGGGTCTAGTAATGTTGGCTGGAGAAGTTAAATCTAGTGCTTATCTAGACGTTCAGGAAATAGCAAGAGGGGTAATCGAGAAAATAGGATATACCAAAAGTGAATATCAGTTTGATTCAAAGTCATGTGCCGTAATATCTGCGATACATGAACAATCTGCGGATATCAATAGAGGGGTGGATCGGGCAGTTCCAGAGGAGCAAGGCGCCGGAGATCAGGGAATGATGTTTGGTTATGCTACTAAAGAAACCGAAAACCTAATGCCTTTGGCATTGGAATTGTCCCATAGAATTTTGATTGAGTTGGCGGCATTGAGAAGAGAGAACGAGGAGATAAAATACCTCAGACCTGACGCAAAATCACAGGTGACCATTGAATATAGTGATGACAACAAGCCGCAAAAAATTACAGCAATTGTTGTATCTACGCAGCACGATGATTTTGATTCGAACGATGAAGTAATGTTGGCTAAAATTAAGTCTGACATCGTCAATATTCTGATACCAAGAGTAAAGAAGGGGCTTAATGAATCGTTACAGATCTTGTTTACCAATGACATCAAATATCACATTAATCCTACGGGTAAGTTTGTGATTGGAGGGCCTCATGGCGATACAGGGCTTACAGGCAGAAAAATCATTGTAGATACTTATGGTGGGAAGGGCGCACATGGGGGAGGCGCTTTTTCGGGTAAGGATCCGTCGAAGGTCGATCGATCTGCCGCCTATGCGACCAGGCACATAGCTAAAAATATGGTTGCGGCCGGCATCTGTGAGGAGGTTTTGGTGCAGGTTTCTTATGCAATTGGGGTAGTTGAACCCATGGGGATTTATGTAAACACTTACGGAACCTCTAAGGTGAACTTTAGTGATGGGGAGATCGCAAATAAAATTGAAAAAATATTTGATATGCGGCCGATGGCTATTGAGAAAAGGTTGAAATTGAGGAGTCCTATTTATTCAGAAACGGCGGCTTATGGTCATATGGGAAGAAAGCCTGAAATCAAAACTATTACCTTTAAATCAGGAAATCAGGAAGTTACCAAGGAAGTAGAGACGTTTACCTGGGAAAAATTAGATTATGTTGACCAGGTAAAAGAAGCTTTTGGAATTTAATTTGGGCTATTTTATTAGAATCATGAATTAGCAATTAGCGGGGGATACCAGGAAACAAAAAAAGCAGATCAATTTGATCTGCTTTTTTTGTTTCCTGGTTAAATAGAATTTTTAAAGGGATCGTTTGATTTCTCTTAATTCGAATCCTTCTATAATGTCACCGTCTATAATGTCATTGAAGTTCTTGATGCTAAGACCGCATTCATAACTTTTCTTGACTTCTTGAACATCATCCTTGAAGCGCTTTAACTGGTTAATATTACCCGAATGGACGACAATACCGTCTCGGATTAATCTAACCTGATTGGTTCTTTTTACAAATCCTTCAGTAACATAACAACCAGCAACTGTGCCAACTTTGGATATTTTAAAGACTTCTCGAACTTCAATATTTCCAGTAATAAATTCTTGAACGGTTGGCGCAAGCATCCCTTCCATGGCATCCTTAACGTCGTTAATTGCATCGTAAATGATTGAGTACAACCTGATTTCTATTTCCTCATTTTCGGCAACCTTACGAGCCGCACTTGAAGGCCTTACCTGAAACCCAACGATCACGGCGTCTGATGCAGAAGCCAATAACACATCAGATTCTGAAATTTGACCTACTCCTTTGTGGATGATATTAACTTGAACTTCATTGGTTGAAAGTTTTAGCAATGAATCTGAAAGGGCTTCAATCGATCCGTCCACATCACCTTTGACAATAATATTGAGTTCTTTAAAGGAGCCTATGGCCAATCTTCTACCAATTTCGTCTAATGTAATATGTTTTTTAGCTCGAACAGATTGCTCTCTTTGGATAATTTGACGTTTATTAGCTACCTCGCGTGCTTCGCGGTCAGAGTCCATGACGTTGAACTTATCACCAGCTTGAGGGGCCCCGTCTAACCCAAGAACCATGGTAGGTGTCGCCGGCCCGACTTCTTTCATCTTGTTGCCTCGATGGTCAAACAGAGCCTTCACTTTTCCAAAATAGGAACCAGCAAGCAATACATCCCCAACTTTTAAGGTGCCATTTTCAACCATAATAGTGGTCATGTAACCACGACCTTTATCGAGACTAGCTTCGATGACCGTACCAATTGCAGATTTGTTGGGATTGGCGGTCAACTCTAAAAGCTCTGCTTCTAGTAATACTTTTTCCAACAACTCATCAATACCCTCCCCTGTTTTGGCTGATACCGCTTGACATTGGTATTTTCCACCCCAATCTTCTACTAAGATATTCATAGTAGAAAGGGATTCCTTGATTTTGTCGACATTGGCATTGGGTCTATCAATCTTATTGATGGCGATCACAATGGGAACACCAGCCACTTGGGCATGATTAATAGCCTCCTTTGTTTGAGGCATGACGTCGTCGTCGGCAGCAACCACTATGATGACAATATCTGTTATTTTGGCTCCTCTAGCGCGCATGGCCGTAAAGGCTTCGTGTCCTGGCGTATCTAAGAAAGCCACTTTTTTGCCAGTATTGGTCATTACATCGTAGGCGCCAATGTGCTGAGTGATACCTCCGGCTTCACCTTCTGTTACTTTTGAATTTCTGATAAAGTCGAGTAAGGAGGTTTTTCCGTGATCAACATGACCCATAATAGTGACAATTGGCGCACGATTTACTAAGTCTTTTTCATCATCCTCTTCTTCTACAATATTGATCCCCTCTTCGGTAGAGGTAAAGGTGACGTCAAATCCAAACTCATCTGCGATAACCATTATTGTTTCGGCATCAAGTCGCTGGTTAATGGAGACAAACATGCCTAAACTCATACAGGTCGAAATAACTTGATTGATGGTGACATCCATCAGTGAAGCCAAATCACTTGCAGATATGAATTCAGTCACTTTAAGTGTTTTATCATCTTCTGCCTGTTGGATGATTTTTTCTTCTTCTTCCTCTGCTTTTGCTGAGCGTTTTTCTTTTCGGTATTTAGACCTATTGGCTGTTACTCCTTTTGTACCGCCACCACTTAGTTTGGCAAGAGTAGATTTAATTTTATCCTGAATTTCCTTATCGGTGAGTTCTTCGGTTTTACGTAGGTCCCTGCCTCGGGTTCTATCGGTAGTAGGAGCAGGGGGCCTTGCGCCTTGCGCCAAAGGGGCCCTAACAGCCGGCGGCTCATTATTGGGGATTCTTTTTCTAGGTCTTTTTTTTCTGTCTTTATTTTGATCTGAAGAGGCGATAAGTTTTTCTTTTTTCTTCTCAACGGGCAATTCAATTTTACCTATAACTTTTAGTCCCTGTAATGCATCGGCTTTTGCCTTAATGGTTTCAGCTTCTTTAGGGGCCGCTACTACAGGAGGCATTTTTTTCTCAACCGGACGGCTTATTGTTGGAGGTTCTTGGAGTGGAGGTTCTTGGGGTATTTTTTCTTCAATGATGGGACTTAAAGAGGGAGCAGGTTCAGGCACCACTAATAAGGGTTTCTCTTCTTGCTCCGGTGAAGCTGGTTCTTCGATCACTGCAGCTACAGGAGGTTTTGGAATTTTAGGAGAACCTTTTTTATTGGCTTCGAGATCAATTTTACCAATCACCTTGGTTCCTTCTAATTTGGGTTTGGAAATTAAATGATCTGCGGAGGAGCTAACGGGATTATCCAGATCTTCGGTTAAATTATCCTTGATGAGCATACGATCTTCCTCAATTGAAGAAGGTTCCTTAATTTCATGTACGGCCTGCTTGATCACAAAGTCCTCCTCATGTCTGCCTCCTATAGTAAGACCAGAAGCCTCCTCTTTATCCATAGCTGAGGAGGCATATTCTTTTGATAAAAGAATAAACTGTTCCTCAGTTATTTTTGAGTTGGGATTACTATCGACCTCAAATCCTTTAAGCGTAAGGAAATCGATAATCGTAGAACTTCCTACGTTTAATTTTCTGGCAACTTGACTTAGTCTATGCATCCTAGCTTCTACTTCTTATTTTATTCAAATTCTTGTGAAAGAACCCTCAATACACTATCAATTGTCTCTTCTTCTAAATCGGTTCGCCTGACCATGTCTTCGCGACCCAATCTTAAGACACTCTTGGCGGTATCTAATCCGATTTTTTTCAACTCATCAATGACCCAGCTTTCGATTTCATCAGAAAATTCGTCCAAGTCTACATCCTCATCTTCAATTGAGCCGAGCTCCCGGAAGACATCAATTTCGTATTCAACCAATCTGCTAGCTAATTTAATATTCTGCCCACCCTTTCCAATGGCCAAAGAAACTTGGTCTGGTTTTAAATAAACAGAAACGCGCTTCGATCCCTCTTCTATTTTCATACTCAAAATCTTTGCAGGACTAAGGGCTCTAGAGATATACAATTCTAGATTATCTGTAAAGTTAATTACATCAATGTTTTCGTTTTGTAATTCTCTTACAATAGAATGAATTCTTGAGCCTTTCATGCCCACACATGCCCCGACAGGATCGATGCGATCATCATAAGATTCGACGGAGACTTTGGCCCTTTCCCCAGGTTCTCGGACGACGCGTTTAATTGTAATGAGACCATCATAGACTTCAGGGACTTCACTTTCAAACAATCGCTCCAAAAACGTAGGGGAAGTTCTTGATAAGATAATCCTAGGGTTTCCGTTGTGCATTTCAACACGATGTACGATTGCCCTTACTGAATCTCCTTTTCGATAGCGGTCTTTGGAAATTTGATCGATCTTTGGCAAGTTGAGTTCGTTACCTTCACCATCAATTAATAAAACTTCTCGGCTGAGGATTTGATACACTTCACCCGTAATGATTTCTCCAACAAGTTCTTTGTATTTTTGAAAAAGAAGATCTTTTTCTAAGTCTTTTATTTTTTGAATTAATGTTTGACGTGCCGTCATTACCGCTCTTCTGCCGAAATCGATTAATTTGATTTCTTCTGCAACTTCTTCCCCGATCTCGAAATCAGGCTCTATTTTCTGTGCGTCAGAGAGACAGATTTTGTCATGATCCCAAATGTCTTCTGAGTTGTCATCAACAATTTCACGAAACCTCCATATCTCAAGATCTCCTTTATCTGTATTGATGATAATATCAAAGTTATCATCATCTTTGTATTTTTTACGAATCATGGTCCTAAACACATCTTCTAGGATCCTTATCATGGTTGGCCGATCGATATTTTTATTTCTCGCAAAATCGGCAAATGAATCAATTAATATTCCAGCTTCCATTTTTTAATTAAATGATATTAATATTTTCGCTTTTTTTATTTCTTCCAAAAGCATGGTTTCGTCAGTATCTCCAAGGGAAACCACGATTTTTTTTTCATCAACGATCGATTTAAGGATTCCGTCAAAAGTTTTTCCTTCCAAAGATTCGATCTGAAGTCTTCTTCCAATATTTTTTTGATACTGTCGCAATTTCGAAAGTGGTCTATCGATCCCAGGCGAGGATACTTCAAGATTATATTTTCCTTCTATAAGCTCAAGCTCTTCAATTTTTATCGATAGTTTGCGGCTGACCATAGAACAACTTTCTATTGAAAGGCCAGATTCACTATCAATAAGCACTAAAACACGTTGATTTCCGTCTGTTCCAGAAATCAATAACTCAATCAAAAATAATTCCGGAAAGTCCGAAATGATCTCTTCTGTGAGGTCTGTTAACTTTTGTGCTAAATTGGTCATTAACTATTTTAATAAAAAGAGGGGACTCATGTCCCCTCTTTGCCTTTTGTTTATTATTCTACAAAGCTAATTCAAAAAAAATTCAATTCAAATTCCATTGTTTATAAAAGCATTCCTACATTTTTGCTAACATAAATCATTTTGATAGTTGCTATGATAGGAAAACTTAGGCTTACCAATTCCCTAACTCGTAAAAAGGAGGTATTTGAGCCCATTGAAGCACCCAATGTTGGTATGTATGTTTGTGGGCCAACCGTTTATAGCGACGTTCATCTTGGCAACGTTCGCACCTTTCTCAGTTTTGACGTGATCAATAGGTACCTCAAATTTTTGGGATATAAGGTTCGATATGTTCGCAACATCACAGATGTGGGGCATCTTTTGGATTCAGGAGAAGATAAAATTTCGAAAAAGGCACTTCTGGATCAATTAGAGCCAATGGAAATTGTCCAAAAATACACGAATGATTTTCATGAGGTGATGGCTACTTTCAATGCCCTACCTCCAGACATCGAGCCTTCGGCAATTGGCCATCTTATTGAGCAAATCGAAATGATCGAGGTTCTTATAGATCGCGGATTTGCCTATGTGTCAAACGGTTCGGTGTATTTCGACATCGATAAATACAATGAGACTCAAGAATACGGAAAATTAAGCGGGCGCAAAATAGAGGATTTAATCAATCAAACCAGGTCCTTGGATGGTCAAGAAGATAAACGAAATCCATTGGATTTTGCTTTGTGGAAAAATGCCTCCCCTGAACACATCATGAGATGGAAAACCAAATGGGGGGAAGGTTTTCCGGGCTGGCATTTGGAATGCTCTGTCATGAGCACTAAGTATTTGGGTAGCCAATTTGATATTCATGGAGGTGGAATGGATCTTAAATTTCCTCATCATGATTGCGAAATCGCACAATGCGTGGGCGTGTCAGATCAAATGCCAGCCAAATATTGGTTACATACCAATATGTTAACCGTTAATGGACAAAAGATGTCGAAATCGCTAGGGAATTCATTTTTGCCGGGGCAATTGATTTCCGGGGATCATGAGTTGCTTGATCGGGGGTATAGCCCGATGTCCATTAGATTTTTTATGCTTCAATCCCATTACGCAAGTACCTTGGACTTTTCCAATGAGGCATTAAACGCCGCTGTCAAGGGATATACCAAATTGGCCAATGGTATAAGGATATTGAAGGAGCTAGAATACCCCGAAGCGCAGTTGCAAACATTAAATGCTAATCAGGGGGCGCAAATACATAAGATGTGCGACGATTGTCATCATGCTATGAATGATGATTTCAATACGGCATTGACGATTGGCCATATTTTTAATTTATTGAAAAAAGTCAATTCCTTTCATTCAGGTCAAATTGATCTATCTGAGATTGATTTGGAGACATTTTTGAGAATGAAAGAAACCTTGCTGACGTTTACTGAAGACATTCTTGGCATCAGACCTGAAACCAACCTGAATGGAGAAAATTTGCTCAATATTTTGCTTCAGGACTACGCCCAAGCAAAAATTGCCAAAGATTACCAGAGAGTCGATTATCTCAGGAGTCGACTTAAAGAAGAAGGGATCACCATCAAGGATATGAAAGATGCCGTTGGCTGGGCCTATAGCGAGCAGTAAATAGTGCAAATTTAATGATTAAACGCATCTTTTTTTTCTTTGAACTTTTTGATTTGTCGTCTCAACGCCTCGGCAGCTTCATCCGCCCCTACCTCAAATGACTTGGCTTTTTCTTTTACGAAAAGCTGGTCACCTGGTATGTTGAGCTTGATTTCTACCACCTTGTTTGCTCTCGCGTCGTCATGATCGATTCTTAAAAAAACTTCTGCATCGATGATTCGGTCGTAAAAAGTTTCTAGCTTATTTAATTTCTTTTTGATAATATCGATCAATTTGTAATCTGCATCGAACCGGATAGAATGTATTTGAAGCTTCATATGAATTATAGTTTAGATGAATAATTTATGCTTTAGGATGGGCTTGATCAAATGTTTTTTTCAGCTTTTCCATTGAATTATGTGTGTATACTTGAGTTGCCGCAAGGCTTGAATGTCCAAGTAAATCTTTTACTGCATTGAGTTCTGCCCCTCGGTCTAGTAGATGTGTGGCGAAGGTATGACGCAGCACGTGTGGGCTCTTCTTTTTTTGGGAGGTGACTTGACTTAGGTATTTTTTGACCAAGCGATAAACAAACATTGGATACATTTTTTTGTTTTGGTCCGTGACAAATAAGAAATGACGGGCGTCATGTTCCATTTCTTGCTTTAATAAGACAAAAGCCGCCATGGATTTCAGGACATATTCATTTAGGGGAATAATCCTTTCTTTGTTGCGTTTACCCAAAACCTTAAGGGTACCATCATAGTAGTTGACGTCTTGTCCTTTGAGGTTGATAAGCTCAGTTAAACGCATGCCAGACGCATACAGTAGCTCGATGACCAGTTGGTCCCTAATCCCTGAAAAATTATTTGCGTACCCAATATTGTCCAACAGATTGACCATTTCGGTTACCCGAAGGAAAGAGGGAAGATTTTTTTTGGTTTTGAGTGGTTTGATCCGAGAGGCAGGGTTTTTTGTAAGAAGTTCCCTCGAAGTTAGAAATTTGAAATAAGATTTGAGAGTTGCAATTTTTCGATTGACAGAGACAGGGGTAAGTTCTCGTTCCAATAAGGAAACTACCCAAGCCCTCAAATGTGCATGAATGATTTCTTGCTCATCTGAAATTTGAAAATTGCTAAATAGATAATTAAAAAATTGGTCTAGATCCTGTCTGTAGGCCAACAAGGTATGTTGGCTATATCGTTTTTCGTAGGTAAGATATTTTATGAACTGATCTATCATCAAGCGGTTCCTGTGCTTGACAGGAAATCTAAACCTAACTTAATGCATTTTGATCAATAATTGCGAAGTTTCGTGCAATTATTTTGATTCGTTGTCGCGTAATTTTTGGATATAAGCTGCTTTTTTCACTTGCTCTCTTCTCACAATGGAAGGTTTGGTGAAAAAAGTTCTTGCGCGGAGTTCTCTTAAGGCACCTGTTTTTTCAAATTTCTTTTTGAACCTTTTGAGTGCTCTGTCGATCGACTCGTTATCCTTAATACTGATTACAATCATAATACTACTTTATTTACTAGAGGGGCGCAAATATATCAACTTTAATAGTTATCCAAAAGAATCTGTTGAAAAATAGCGGTTATTAAAAAAAATAATCAGTATTAATCTCCAATCAGGAGGGTCAACAGGCGATAATTTCTTTTTTATTACCTGTAAATCAGGGAACAGAGTAAAGTTAAGCGCACAATTGCCATCGCTGGGCGCGCGAAAGCGGGATGAATCCTCATGCCGACGTAATTGGCGGAAGTTTTTTTAAAATAGTTCTTTGCTTTAAACTTGCCGTATAAATCATTATTACAGCCTATGAAAATTGCAATTATTGGAACTGGATATGTGGGCCTTGTGACAGGGACATGTTTTGCTGAAACAGGAAATCACGTGACTTGCGTTGACATTGATGCTGAGAAAATAAAGAAACTGAATAGTGGTAAAATCACCATCTATGAGCCGGGGCTGGAGCTACTTTTTCATAGGAATGTTCAACAACGTAGGCTCGCTTTTACTACTGATCTGGCGGCGGGCATTAAAGGCGCGAAGATTATTTTTTTAGCGTTACCTACCCCCCCTGGAGAGAATGGATCAGCAGATCTCAAATATGTATTAAAAGTGGCGTATGATTTGGGGGAATTATTACAGGATTATGTGGTGGTAGTGGATAAGAGTACTGTGCCGGTCGGGACGGCTGATTTGGTTATGGCCGAGATAGCTAAAAACGCAAAGTCGTCGTTTGATGTGGTGTCTAACCCAGAATTTTTGCGTGAAGGGGTGGCCGTTGAAGATTTTATGAAACCTGATCGTGTGGTCATAGGTGCGTCGTCGATTACTGCTGAAGAAGTTATGAGGCAGTTGTACGCCCCATTTGTACGACAAGGGAATCCTATTATTTTTATGGATATAAAATCAGCGGAGCTCACCAAATATGCTGCCAATGCTTTTTTGGCAACTAAAATTACGTTCATGAATGAGATCGCCAATCTGTGTGAATTAATGGGCGCTGATGTTGATGCTGTAAGGAAGGGCATAGGTACAGATAGTCGGATTGGTAAAAGATTTTTATTTGCGGGTATCGGATATGGAGGCAGTTGTTTCCCCAAAGATGTGCGGGCCTTGTCAAAATCAGCCGAGGATGTGCAGTATCCTTTTGAGCTTCTCAATTCAGTAATGAAGGTCAATGAAAACCAGAAGCAAAAATTGATTTCGCCTTTGGAGAAGTCTTTGGGCAATTTAACGGGTAAAACCATCGCTATTTGGGGGTTAGCTTTTAAGCCACATACAGATGATATCAGGGAGGCTCCAGCGTTGGAAAACATTAGGATATTATTGGAGAAAGGCGCCCATGTAAGGGCTTATGATCCAGAAGCCATGGAGAATGTCAGAGAGGTATTAGGAAGCAATATTTATTATGCACTTGATGAATATGACGCTATAGACGGGGCAGAGGCCCTTATGATCATGACCGAATGGCCAGTTTTTCGTATGCCAGATTTTGACTTGATTTCGCGGAGATTAAAAAACAAACTAATTTTTGACGGACGAAATTTATACGATTTAGATCAGATGGAAAAATTGGGGTTTACTTATCATAGCATAGGCAGGAAAGTAGTCTAGGGCATCATAACTGCTCATTCAAGGACCAGTTATAGTCTAAAAAAGTTGGTGTTACATCAGGGGGTATTATTTTCCCGGACCAGACAGAGAGGTTTTCATAAAAAGTTTTGTCATTTATGAAATCTTTTGAAAACCAGTCAAATATTTTTGAAAACTGAAGTGTGTCGGAAGAAATTTTATTTTTAGAGGGGTCATTTAAAAATAAATAGGCCTGTTCCGACAATTGTTGCTCCAACCTATCCGCGCGATAGGCGTCTCTTCTTAATTTGGGACATGAGATGGAAGCACAATTAATGGCAAAATGAATTCTGGGTTCTTTAAATTGACTTCTTAATATTTCATGCTCGACCTGGTTTAAGCTAAGTTTTTCGTTACCTAGGTTGATCAGTTTAATATCCCAAGGAGTGTTGATAAATGGGATTTGTATAGCAGTTCCGATGTCTTTAATGCCCTTCACGGGATAATAGTCAATGATCAATTTCAAAGTGAATGCATTGTACAAGTTTATCCAATAGGCCAATTTTTCTGATGAATTCCAATATTGATCGTTGGGGGTATTTTTGGCAAGCAACTCCAAATAGGCTAAAAGTTTTTGCGGTTGAATTTTTAATGCTGCATAATTGACCTCGCCCGCATCGTTGACAAATTCTTTTAAAACTTCACTCCATAAGTCATGTTGTATGGGATGGGTTTCTTTTTGCTGAGGATCTATTGGGCGACAGCTCAAAAGTAAAATCAGGAGGGGTATCGATTGACAAATTAGTAATAAATAGATGTGCAAGGATCTTTTCATTGTTCTATCTTTAACGTTCATTATCTAATTATATGCTCGAGCTTTTAGCCAAATACCAAAACGTTGCGACCCTTTCCTTAGGGTTTGTCATCATTGCTATTTCGGCCAACCAAATAGCAAAACTTTTTCAGCAAATTCATCTGCCTTTAATTACGGGTCTCATCATCATGGGAATTTTTACTGGGCCATATGTATTGAAGTTGATTCCCTTGACAGCTCAAATACAGCTCAAATATATTAATGAAATTTCACTTGGCTTTATTGCCTTTGCTGCGGGGGCTGAATTATACTTAAAAGAATTGAAAGCACAAATCAACAGCATTAAATGGATAACTATTGGGCAATTGATCATTTCCTTTTTAGTAGGAATATTGATGCTTTGGGGGGCGCATGGCTATATCCCATTTATGATGGGAAAAGATACCCTGACCATACTAGCCATAGCGTCTTTAATGGCCACTATATTTCTTGCAAGCTCCCCAGCCTCAGCAATAGCCATCATCAATGAACAGCGGGCCAAGGGGCCGTTTACTCAAACGGCAATCGGAGTAACGGTAGTAAAGGATTTTTTTGTGGTCATCATGTTTTCTATTTGTTTGTCGTTTACACAAGCTGTGATTTCTGAAACTGAATTTGACTACCTACAGATTATCATGGTACTTGCTGAGCTGGCCATTTCATTTGTATTGGGCTTCTATTTGATGGGATTGTTACTAAAAACAGTACTTACTCTAAGGATACATAAGCGGACTAAATCAGTGCTCGTTCTTTTAATCGGTTATAGCGCTTATTTTTTCAGTAATTGGGTAGCAGTATTCAGTCGAGAAAAATTTGGTCATTCTGTCTTTTTGGAGCCCTTATTGATGTGTATATTGGCCAGTTTTTTCGTCACTAATTATTCCAAGTACAGGGCAGAATTTTTGAATTTGATTCGAAGTTTGGAAATCTATATTTTCGTGGCCTTCTTCACTTTGACAGGGGCCTCGTTGAACATCTCTGTTTTTTTACAAGTTTTTGCTTTGGCAGGGTTGCTATTTGGAATAAGATTAGTGGCATTGATTTTGGGCACAGTAGGCGGAGGATTATTAGCAAAGGACCCTTTTAAACAGGTGAGCGTTGGATGGATGTCTTATATTACCCAAGCAGGTGTTTCATTGGGCTTGGCCACTATCGTAGGCAATCAGTTTCCTGGCTGGGGGGAGTATTTTGCAACCACGGTTTTGGCTTTAATTTTGATCAATCAGTTTATTGGGCCACCTCTTTTTAAATGGGCCCTACATTATGTCAATGAAACAAGGACAAGAGGCCATCACCAAAATGAGCTTACTAAAGAAGTGATGATTTTTGGCTTTGAACCCCAATCCGTAGCGCTGGCTAAACAACTTATTTATAAAAATTACCGGGTGCAGCTTGCCACTTTGAAAGAAAAGGGATCATTTGATGAGCCGTCAGGCATTAAGCTTATTTATCTGAAATCGCTAGGAGATGAGGCTCTTGGCGGTATCGATTTTAAAAATGTAGAGATTATCGTGACGTTACTGTCGGATGCAGAAAATCAAATGATCTGTGAATTTGCTTATCGAGAGTACGGGACTAAAGAGTTAATTGTCCGTTTGAATCATCGATTTAATTCCAAAGATTTTCTAGATCTGAAAGCCAAAATCATAGACCCTTCAACGGCAATGGTTAGTTTATTAGACCATTTTGTAAGGTCCCCGCAGGCGACCTCATTACTTTTAGGAATGGATGAAAATCAGGATACGCGTGATATTGAAATTTTGAACACCAATTTGCACGGCATTTATTTGAGAGACTTAAGATTACCTGCCGATGTGATTATTTTGTCTGTCATCAGAGGCGGCCAAACCATTATTTCTCATGGCTATACCCGCCTTAGAATCCATGATACGGTGACGGTAGTAGGGTTAAATAAAAGTTTAGACGAGGTTGAGTTTAAATTTGCCAGATAGTCGGTGTGTCATTTATTTCTTAACTATACATACATTACGCTTACACAATTCTAGTTGTGGTTAATCGAGAAATTTGGGCCGTAGCTAACTTTAATTTGGAATAATTTTAATTTCTCCTCTAATCCCCTTCTCTTTGTGGCCATGTCAGCAGATGAAAACGAAGTAACCTTAAAAAAGATCACCGCTCATTGCAAAGAGTATGGTTTTGTATTTGGATCGAGTGAAATTTATGATGGGTTGAGTGCGGCCTATGATTACGGCCCTAACGGGGCCCTATTAAAAAACAACATTAAAGAGTATTGGTGGAAAGCTATGGTTCAAATGAATGAGAACATAGTTGGTCTTGATTCTTCGATTTTCATGCATCCCAAAACGTGGAAGGCCTCTGGACATGTGGATGCCTTTAATGACCCACTTATTGATAATAAAGACTCTAAAAAACGTTATCGAGCAGACGTATTGGTAGAAGATCATATTGCTAAAATTGAATCCAAAATTTCCAAAGAAGTTGAAAAGGCCACAAAACGTTTTGGAGACAGTTTTGATGAGATCCAGTTTAGAAGTACCCATCCAAGGATTATAGGCTATATCGAGCAAATAAGATCTATTCAGGCTCGAATGATGTCAGCAGTTGAGAAAGGAGATTTAGAGGCGTTCAAGCAGCTCATTGTGGATCTTGAAATTGTGGATCCGGTTTCGGGCTCAAAAAACTGGACAGATGTAAGGCAATTTAATTTAATGTTTTCCACCGAATTGGGTTCGGTGGCAGAAGGCGCGAATACGATATATCTTCGCCCTGAGACCGCTCAAGGGATTTTTGTTAATTTTTCAAATGTTCAAAAATCAAGTCGAATGAAACCTCCTTTTGGTATTGCCCAAATTGGTAAGGCCTTTCGTAATGAAATTATTGCGCGGCAATTTATTTTCCGAATGCGCGAATTTGAGCAAATGGAAATGCAATTTTTTGTGAAGCCAGGTGAGGAAATGAAGTGGTATGAGTATTGGAAAAATCAGCGTATGAAGTGGCACAACTCATTAGGGCTTGGTACGGACAAATATCGTTTCCATGATCACTTGAATTTGGCTCATTATGCCAATGCGGCGTGTGATATTGAATTTGATTTTCCTATGGGTTTTAAGGAGCTAGAAGGCATTCATTCTAGAACGGATTTTGATTTAAGCGCCCATGAAGCCCTATCGGGTAAAAAATTGCGCTATTTTGATCCCCAAGAAAACGAGTCCTATGTCCCGTATGTAGTAGAAACTTCTATTGGGTTAGATCGTATGTTTTTAGCCTTATTGTCCGCGGCATACCAAGAAGAGCAGTTAGAAGATGGATCGGAGCGCATTGTTTTGAAGTTGCCTCCCGCCTTGGCACCGTCAAAAGTAGCTGTATTACCTTTGATCAATAAAGATGGGTTGCCCGAAAAAGCACAAGAAATTTTCCAAGATCTTAAGCTTGATTTTTCTGCTCAATTTGATGCCAAAGATGCCATTGGGCGGAGGTATCGTCGGCAAGACGCGATTGGTACGCCCTTCTGTATTACGATTGATCATCAGACCATTGAAGATCACATGGTGACGATTCGGGAAAGAGATTCTATGAAACAAGAAAGAATTCAAATTACGGAGATCTCCAATACGTTGGAGAAAAGCGTAAATATCAAAACGCTTTTGAAGTTTAATTAGGTAATGATCAAGTTGGCTGGATTAGTGCTGTTGGGTCTTATGCTGTCATGGGGACTAAAAGCAGCCAATCTTTTTCAATTCAGAAAAACCGCTAAATTAAAGCTTAGTTGGCTTCAAGGGAAGCTGACTTCGGATGAGTGCGCTATTCTTTTGAAAAAATCAATATATTATCAAAATCTTTCGGACAGATCGAAGAAATTATTTGAAAAAAGAGTGGCAGATTTTTTAAATACGAAGACATTTATTCCAAGAAATTTGGCGGATTTCACACAAGAAATGAAGTTGTCGATTGCTGCTACTGCTATTCAAGTCACGTATGGATTGCCTAGCGTTTCCTTAGCGCATTTCAAGTATCTTTTGGTTTATCCAGATGAATACTACAGTACGATTACTCGCAATTATCACAAGGGAGAGGTAAATCCAAAACTTAAGGCTATTGTGTTATCTTGGAAATATTTTGAATTGGGCAATGCCGAGCAAGAGGGCATTAATCTAGGGCTTCATGAGATAGCACATGCATTGCGTTTGGAGAATCGGATTCGAAATGGAGAATCAGGTTTTTTCAAAGAAGCCATCATGGAAAGATGGGATAAATTGGCTTTTTCCGAAAGAGTGTTAATTAACTCCGGCCAAAATTCTTTTTTTAGAGATTATGGGGGCACTGACAACGAAGAATTTTTTGCAGTTGTTGTCGAAAACTATTTCGAACGACCTGGGCAGCTGGTGCGTCATAATCGAGAATTATACTTTATTATGTGTTCTTTTTTGAATCAAAATCCTTTATTGATGACCAATGAATTGGCTTAATTTATTATCCGCAAAAAGATTTGGGGAATCGAAGTCCCTTCCACTGGCTGAAACAAGAAGTCGTTTTGAACAAGATTACGATAGAATCATTTTTTCATATCCTTTTCGAAAACTTCAAGACAAAACACAAGTTTTTCCTATGCCTGAGGATGACTTTGTTCATACGCGTCTTACCCATAGTTTAGAGGTTGCCAGTGTCGGGAGGTCTCTTGCCAAAGAGGTAGGTAAAAAGGTGCTGGCCCAACATGACGAATTGCGACGGGCAGGGGTCACCTATCAAGACTTTGGAGATATCGTGGCTGCTGCTTGTCTGGCGCATGATGTTGGGAATCCACCTTTTGGCCATTCGGGAGAAGAAAGTATTTCTTCTTTTTTTTTAAATACTGAACAAGGACGTTTTTTTGAATCTAAAGTGCGTCCTGAAGAATGGTTGGATTTGATCAATTTTGAAGGGAATGCTCAAGGGTTTCGTTTACTCAACAATCCCCATCAGGGTGGGTTGAGTTTGACTTATTCAACTTTAGCGGCGTTTACAAAATACCCATTATCTAGCGCGGCCAAAAAAATGGGACTACGCAAAAGTCAGAAAAAATATGGCTTTTATCAGAATGATAAAGTTCAATTCGAAATCCTTGCTGAGACATTGGGGTTGGAGCGTTTAACTTCAGATTCATGGATACGTCACCCACTCACTTTTCTGGTTGAAGCGGCGGACGATATTTGCTACAACATCATTGATTTGGAAGATGCAACAAGGCTAGGCTTAGTTCCTTTTGAAGAAACGAAAAACTTACTGAGTCAAATCATAGGTGCCCCTTTTTCAGAAGAGAAATTGAGTAGAGTAGTTGATATTAATGAAAAATTAGGGGTTTTAAGGGCCATGAGTATTTATCAATTGATTCAAGAAGCCATCGTTGTATTTATGGCAAAAGAGGCTCAAATATTATTTGGCACTTTTGATTTGGCATTGACCGATAGCATACCCTCCGCGGATACTCTTAAAAAAATCAGTGATCTATCAATTCAAAAAATATACCGATCGAGACAAGTGCTTGAGCGTGAAGTGGCGGGTTACGAGATTGTAGAAAAACTTACCGCATCATTGAGTTATGCCGTATACTCAAAAAAGAATCTAGGAGAACAAATAGCTGCCAAAGACAGAAAGATGTACGAAGTATTGCCAGATTCTTTTAAAATACAATTAATGGATAAGTCCCTTTCCAACTATGAAAATTTAAGAATTGTGATTGATTTTATTTCTGGCTTAACAGATTCAAATGCGAGTAGATTATACAAAATTATTTCAGGGGGGATCAAAAACTGAATAAACATTCATTCAAATACTTCATCGTTTAGTTTAGGAGAGGCATAACGCCTTGCGTCATACTAAATAAAATAATTAACTTTGCCTCCTATTTAAAATGTGGAAATTACTTGCTGAGTCGATCCTGAAATTCAGGCTCGCGTTGGTCGTCATTATAGGCATAATTACGGTCTTTATGGGATATCATGCGCAGTTCATAGAAATGTCCTATGATCTAGCGAGTGTGGTGCCTGAGGATGATCCTGAAATGATCAATCTTCAGACATTTAAAACCCTCTTTGGCGAGGATGGTAATATTATGGCCATTGGTGTCGATGATAGCTCAATCTATGAGCTAACGAACTTTGGGCGATACACCGCGCTGGCCAATGAGCTGAAACAATTAAAAGGGGTGAGTGCCGTTTTGGGAATCCCCACCCTTCAAAAATTAGAAGCCGATAGGGCGAAGAAAGAATTCAAACTTGCGCCAATGTTTCAGGACCTTCCTGAAAGCCAAGAGGCCCTAGATAGTTTATTGTCTGCAACGATGGACCTTAAATTTTACAGTGGGCAATTGATCAATAATCAGTCAGGGGCTACCCTTCTTTTGATGACCTTGGATAATGAATTGATTAATTCAGAAAAGCGGAATGAATTGATTGCTGATATTGTATTGGCCGGAAAACAATTTGAAGAGGTCTCTGGAGTAAAGGTTCATTTTGCTGGGTTACCTTATGTCCGTTCGTCAAATATGGTGACGATAAAAGCGGAGTTGAATCGGTTCCTGATTTTTTCAATCATCATTACTGGCATCATCTTATTTTTATTTTTTAGATCAGTCAAAGCGGTATTTTTTCCATTGATAGTTATCGGGACGATGGTGATCTGGACGCTCGGGAGTGTTTCACTTTTTGGCTTTAAGATCACAGTTTTAACCGGGCTCATACCGTCGATCATTGTTGTCATTGGCATTCCAAATAGTGTGTACATGCTCAATATGTATCATCACGAGTATGCTAGGACGGGAAATCAAATGGATGCGTTGGCGAGTATCATCAGGAAGATTGGGATTGTTACGTTAATCACCAATTTCACTACGGCGGTTGGATTTTTTGTGTTAGTCGTTACTGACATAAAAATATTGGTCGAGTTTGGCATTGTAGCAGGCTTAAATATCATGGCTACTTTTGTTGTGAGTCTCATCCTAATTCCCACTTTATATTCTTTTTTGAATCCGCCTACGGTTCATAATATGAAGCATTTACATTTCAAATTTATGTCGAGGTTCTTGAATTTTCTTGATCATGTTGTTCATAATAGACGTGCTTGGGTATTCGTTGCAGCTATTACCTTAATGTTATTTGCAGTACTTGGCGTTTCAAAAATTAAATCGGTATCCTACATGGTGGATGACTTGCCGCAAGATAGTCCATTGATTCAAGACTTGAATTTTTTCGAAGCAAATTTTAGTGGTATTATGCCTTTGGAAATTGTGGTAGATACCGGATCAAAAAAGGGAGTCCAAAATTTGAAAAACTTGAAACGTGTAGAAGAGTTAGAGATTTTCCTGGATTCTATTTCTTATATCTCACAGCCGGTATCGTTGGTAAGTTTTGTCAAAGCCGCTCGCCAATCTTTTTATAATCAAAACCCAGCCTTTTATGGGATGCCAAATAGTCGAGATCTTGGGTTTATCATCAGTTATTTAGGTTCTGCCTCAGATGAGAGAGGTCTCTCCAAAAACTTCGTAGATTCTACTAATCAAAAAATGCGCATTTCCTTGAAGATCGCAGACATTGGCTCAAACAAAATGGATTCATTGGTTAATCAGGTTATACGACCCAAGATCGCCGACATATTTGAGAACAGTAAAATGCAAGTGGACATCACTGGTACTACTCTACTCTTCATTAAAGGAAATAAATTTTTGATTCAAAATTTGATAAGCTCCATGATGATTGCTTTTGTGGTAATTGCCATCATCATGGCAATTTTATTTCGAAATTTTAAAATGATTATAATTTCTTTAATTCCTAACCTTATTCCTCTTTTGATAACGGGAGCCATTATGGGATACTTTGGTATCCCGCTTAAACCAAGCACTGCGTTGGTATTTAGTATTGCTTTTGGTATTTCAGTAGATGACAGCATTCATTTTTTGGCAAAATACCGTCAAGAACTCATCAATAATAATTTCAATGTTTCGTTGGCGATCAGCAAAAGTCTTAGAGAAACAGGGTCAAGTATGGTATATACTTCGATCATTTTATTTTTTGGTTTCGTGATTTTTGCCGCATCGGATTTTGGTGGAACAGTGGCTTTGGGAAAACTTACTTCGATAACCTTGCTCTTTGCGATGATCACCAACCTCACCCTCTTACCCGCTTTGTTATTACAATTTGATAGCGGAAAAAGAGATAAGGATGCCCACCCACTTATCGAAGAGTTCCCTGAATTTTCTGAGGGGGTGGTCAATCAGTAAACCAAATGATCGTAGAAATGATTTATAGATTTAACGTAGGTTTTTATTCATGTTAAAATTCCCGGAATACAAGCAAATAAATTACCCAGAAGTAGGGAAAGAGGTCCGCGGTTTTTGGGAACAAAACGACATTTTCTCCAAAACGATTACCGAGCGAGAGGGTGCTGAAACATTTACTTTTTTTGAAGGCCCCCCTTCTGCTAATGGCACACCCGGAATCCATCATGTCATGGCTAGGGCGGTTAAGGATATTTTTTGCCGATACAAAACGCAAAAAGGGTTTCAGGTTAAAAGAAAAGGAGGTTGGGATACTCACGGTCTTCCTGTTGAATTGCAAGTTGAAAAAGAGCTCGGCATTACCAAGTATGATATTGGAAAAAAAATTACGGTAGCTGAGTATAATCAAAAATGCAAGGAAGCGGTCATGAAATTCAAAGGAGAATGGGATGAGCTTACAAGACAGATTGGTTATTGGGTGGATTTAGACGATCCTTATATTACGTTTGAGCCCAAGTATATGGAGTCATTATGGTTCCTTCTCAAGAAACTCTACGAAAAAGGGTTGCTTTATAAGGGATACTCTGTTCAGCCCTTTTCCCCAGCCGCGGGAACTGGCCTCAGCTCGCATGAACTTAATCAACCAGGCACCTATAAGAACATAAGAGATACGTCCATTGTCGCTCAGTTTAAGGTTAAGCTCAACGAAAAATCTAAGTTTCTTTTTGATCAAGAAGGAGAAGATGTACGGATTCTTGCATGGACTACGACTCCTTGGACTTTGCCTGCCAATTGTGCGTTGGCCGTAGGGGACAAAATAAACTATGTAAAAATAGCCACTTTTAATCCCTACACTTTCAAGGCGGTTTCTGTAATATTGGCCAAGGAGTTGGTTGGTAAATTCTTCACCGATAAGGGAGGATCGATGGAATTGGATGCTTATGTGGAAGGCGAAAAAATCATTCCTTGGAAAGAAATAAGAGAGTTCAAGGGTAAAGATTTGTTAGAAGTCCGGTATGAGCAGTTGATGCCCTATGTCACAAATGACCAATTGCAAAAGAATGCTTTTCGAGTCATATCGGGAGATTTTGTTTCCACTGAAGAAGGAACCGGAATAGTACATACTGCCTCCGTTTTCGGAGCGGATGACTTTAGGATTAGTCAACAAAATAACGTTCCAGCTGTAATGGTGATGGATGAAAAGGGACAAGAGGTTCCGTTGGTTGATCGTCAAGGAAAATTTGTAGCGGAAGTAGTAGACTTTGCAGGAAAATTTGTCAAAGAAGAATACTATCCTGAGCAGGTGCGCAACGACCCTAGCTTTAAGTCTACCGATGTCCTTATTGCCATCAAGCTCAAAGAAGATAATCTTGCTTTTAAGGTTGAAAAATATGAGCACTCTTATCCTCATTGTTGGCGGACGGACAAACCAATTTTATATTATCCTTTAGATTCCTGGTTTATTAAGACTACTGCCTATAAAGATCGATTGGTGGAACTTAACAACACGATTAATTGGAAACCCAAGTCGACGGGATCAGGTCGCTTCGGGAATTGGCTTGAGCATCTGGTAGACTGGAATTTGAGTAGGTCAAGATATTGGGGCACACCTCTTCCTATCTGGATGACTGAAGATAAGACGGAGATCAAATGTATCGGTAGTATTCAAGAACTCAAGGAGGAAGTAATGTTGGCCATTACCGCAGGGTTTATGATTGAATCTATTCCTGAAAACTTCGATTTACACAGACCATATGTAGATGATATTATTTTGGTAAGTGTGTCAGGTAAGGCCATGTATCGGGAGCCTGATCTTATTGATGTGTGGTTTGATTCGGGAGCGATGCCCTATGCACAATGGCATTACCCATTTGAAAATAAAGATATTTTTAAGGCCAATTATCCTGCAGATTTTATTGCTGAAGGGGTAGATCAAACAAGGGGATGGTTTTTTACCCTTCATGCGATAAGTGGGTTGCTTTTTGATTCTATTTCTTTTAAAAATGTCATTGCTAATGGCCTGGTCCTAGATAAAAACGGAAATAAAATGTCCAAGAGATTGGGAAATGCTATTAATCCGTTTGAGATCATCGAAAAATATGGACCTGATGCGACCAGGTGGTATATGATCAGCAATGCCAATCCATGGGATAATTTGAAATTTGATGCCGATGGTATCATGGAGGTACAAAGAAAGTTTTTTGGTACGCTATCCAACACCTATTCTTTTTTTGCACTCTATGCTAATCTGGATGGATTTAATTATTCAAGAGTGGCCGAACGAGATTATCAAACCGAAAGTGACTTGTGGATTTTGAGTCGACTTAACTCGGTCATCCAAGAAGTGGATGATTGCTATAACGATTATGAACCAACGAAAGCCGCCAGGACGATTCAAGCTTTTGTGGTCGATGATCTGAGCAACTGGTACGTTCGTTTGAATAGAAAAAGATTTTGGGTAGGTGAATACAACGCCAACAAAGAAGCGGCCTACCAGACTTTATATTCTTGTTTAAAGGCAGTTACGAAATTGATGGCGCCAATCGCCCCTTTTTATGCCGAAAAATTATATCAGGATCTTAATTCGGTTAGTCATCTTGAAAACTCGGATTCGGTTCATTTGGCTAATTTCCCCGTCGTGGATTTGACAGCCATTGATAAGGAATTAGAGGCTCGGATGCGCCTCGCTCAATTGGCCTCGTCTTTGGTGCATTCTCTAAGGAAAAAAGAGAAAATAAAGGTCCGTCAACCCCTAAGTAGGATATTGATCCCTGTGGTCAATGAGACTGAGAAAAATAGATTAAAAAAGGTAGAAGAGTTGATTGCAACTGAGACCAATGTTAAAAAAGTTGAGTACTTGGAAGATACCTCTGGGATCTTAGTGAAGAAAATTAAACCGAATTTTAAAAAATTAGGTGCGCAATATGGCCCGAAGTTAAAAGCGCTGACACTTTTAATTACGGCATTGAATCAGACAGAAATTGAACGCTTTGAGCATTTGGGCTTACATGAAGTTGATTTGGAAGGGGATATGATTAGGTTGACCCTGGAAGATGTAGAGATCAGTTCTCAGGATATTCCGGGATGGCTAGTGGCCTCTGAAGACGGATTGACCGTGGCATTAGACATTAATCTGACCGAAGCGTTGAAAAAAGAAGGCCTTTCACGAGACGTGGTGAACAGAGTTCAGAATTTACGCAAGGACCAAGGGCTCGAGGTACAAGATAAAATTGAGGTAGTCTTTTGGACCCAAAACATTCAGATGCAAGAGGCAATTAGTGACAACATGGAATATATTATGCGAGAAACACAAGCGATAAAAATTAATGAATCAATAAGTGAGCTAGAGGGTCAATTATTGGACATTGATGGGACAACGCTCATTATTCAATTGAAAGTGGCAACAAATGAAAAATAATTTAGGAGTATTTAAATACTTTGCAGTCAGTGTCGGAGTAATTCTAGTGGATCAAGTAGTAAAAATATTGGTCCATCAACACATGCGATTAGGTGTCGGTGGGCAAATCAAAATTTTTGGAGATTGGTTCAAACTACATTACCTGACCAATGCTGGAATGGCGTTTGGTATGGAACTTCCCTTTGAACATGCCAAGATCATATTGACTTTATTCAGATTATTTGCCATGATAGGCATTGGATATTATATGGTCGTCATGTATAAAAAGGATATGCCTAAGGGGTTTCTTATATGTGTTGGGATGATTTTGGGCGGCGCCGTTGGCAATCTTATTGATTCTGTTTTTTACGGATATTTTTTAGAAAATGCCCCTTTTGACGCGCCTACACCTTGGTTTTTTGGTCAAGTCATAGACATGTTTTATATCGACATATGGGAGGGACGTCTTCCCGATTGGATTCCTTTTTTGGGAGGAGATTATATGTCTTTATGGCCCGTATTTAACGTGGCTGATGCGGCTATTTTTACGAGCGTCTGCATCATATTGACTTGGCAAAAGACCTTCTTTGAAAAGGAGATTGCAGCTGATAGTGATGAAAATCAAGCGTCTCCCTTAAAATCTGAATAATGCATAAACGCCAAACAGCAATCTTGTTGGCTTTGGCGGGTATTATCCTTTTCTCAACTAAGGCGATATTTGTCAAATTGGCTTATCAGTTTAATGCCGATCCAATTACTATGCTCTTGTTGCGAATGGTTTTTTCGTTACCATTTTATGTTTTTTTTGCCTTCTATCGCAATTCTGAAAAATCTATTGCGACCCACAAAGACTACGGGTTATTGATTTTATTTGGATTTTTGGGATATTATTTAGCAAGTTATTTTGATTTCAAAGGGTTAATCTATGTCAAGGCGAGCTTAGAAAGATTGATCCTTTTTACCTATCCTACCTTCGTTATTTTATATTCTTATTATTTTCTAAATATTCGGATCAATCGAAATCAGCTATGGGCAATTTTGATTACCTACGTAGGAATTTTGATTGTGTTCGTCCCTGAAGTCGATATAGGGGATCAAATCGCGACAATAAAGGGCACGGGATTAATCCTGTTGAGTGCCTTGACTTATGGGGCATATATTTTTGGCAGCGGCTGGTTGATTCCGAAATTTGGTGCCAGGAGGTTTACTTCTTATGTAATGATTATTTCTTCGGCGTTAATCATTGTGCAGTTTCTTGTTGAATCGAAAATGCAGATTAATGTATTGGCCTTACCAAAGGGTATTTATATTTTGGGTTTCTTAATCGCAATTGTATCTACGGTCATTCCTTCATTTCTTATTTCGTTTGCGATTAAGGAGTTGGGGGCAAATCAATTTTCTATTTATGGGAGTGTGGGACCGATTTCAACCATATCTTTAGCCTTTGTTTTTTTGGGAGAAAGAATGACTGGATGGCAGGTATTTGGAGGCCTAGTAGTAATAGCTGGTGTTTTGGCGGCAGAATACTATCGGAAACAGGTTAAAACCTTACCTGAATCCCCGGCCCAAGCATGAAAAAGGGTGCTTTCTCTTGTAAGAAATAGCCAAATCCAGCATAGAGCGGAAAGGTTAATTTTTTCTCTCTTGAAATGGGGTAAATAGATCCCAATACCACCAAACCCACATCCCTACTCAGGACGGCACTTTCCGAAAAATTAAAAGCATTAACAAAAATAAAACCAGCACCTATTTTATAGGGCTTGTATTCGGCTATTTTGCCGGGTTGGTAAAAACTCATTTGAGCCATCATCGCAAGACTTACCCCCCCGAAATTGGCAAAATTTGATTGTTTATTGAACTTGAGGACCAATAAACCAGCGGGAAAGGAAACATCAATATCAAAGCTGTTTGCTCTTTTGAGCACCACATTTACTTTCTGATTGTATCGAACTGCATCGTTGGCATCTTTGCGATGTCGAATGTCGAGTTCAATTTGTGCCCATTCGGGCAACTTTGAAGTTTTATTTTTAATATAATTATTCAAATTGATAACATTATCTGAGCAATCGCTTTTATCGTATTTATCTGCTCTTGGAGAATTATCACCAGGGCAGATAACTAAATCATCAAACTCATACAATTCGATAATATTTCCTTCTTTATTTCTGATTTGAACGCCTATTTCGAGAAATTGTTTTCCATGGATTTTGTCTGCATAATCGATTCTTGAATTTTCGAATCGGATCAGTAGATCGGTAATGGTTTGTTCATAGTAAATAGGTTTGTTAAGTGAGCTGACGGTATAATCATTTCCATCAATGTCTATAATGACAAAATCGAGTGTCTTTGGCCGTTGGTACTGCAGTACTTCTAAGGTTTCCCCACTGGGTCTGTTATTATTAAAAATAGGGATGGTATTGGACGAAATATTAATTGGGACACTTATCCTAAACTGAAGATTATTTTCGTTGTTCAATAAGGTATCATATTGCTGTTGTATGGTGCCATCAAAGGTGAATTTGGCTTTATGCAGACCTTCTCCCTCAAGACGGACATTGATGTTTTCGCCAGGATATATTTTATTACTTTTTTCCCAATTCCTTCCTGGACGTTGGATGTATATATTCTTAATTTTTGTACGCGGGGTGATGTCGAAATTGGTGACAAACAATGCTTGGTCGTTTGATTTGATAAAGAGATATCCTTCAGATTTTCTGTGGTAGGCATAGGTGCGTAGCGTGCTTAATACTTTGCCATTGCTTAAACTAGATTGAGTGAAAAGCTCGGCGATTAATGCTCCTCCGGGTTCTTCTTGATCCTCAATCCGGTACGTCTTTTCTAATGTCAATTTTTCATCATTATCAATTTGAATACTTATTGCGGTTTTTGTGTCTTCGCTCGGAGTGATTTCGGGTTGATTAATATTTAAAAAGCCGAGTTTTCCATTCTTAATTTCAATACGCTTGATGATTGGAGAGGAATTAAAAAGATATTTCTGATTCCATAAGCGGGGTTTTTGTAATGGTAAACTCACATTTAAGGTATAGAACCCTTTGTGCTTCGGTAAAAGGTGAATGACAAGGTGGTCGTTTTCTTTTCTAATTAAGTAATTAATTTTTTCTTCATTGACCCATTTATTACTCACGATAACATTGTTGATATTATTTACTGAGATCTCTAGGATTTGTTCTTCCCCAATAAAAAAATCTGTGTTGGACGGTAATATTTGGAGGTTACTATCTGTATAAGGAAACAAGAAGATATCATAAAAATGACTTGCAGAGGAATCTATATCTTCTTTAAAAATGAACTTTAAAAAATCGGCCTCAGTCAAGTTGTTGAATTTCACTTTGAATCGCATACGATTGTCTATCACCAAAACGGAATCAATTAAGGTGTAATCATTGGAATATCTCAAAGAAATATTGTCTGCGTCTGCGTAACCCGCCAGAATGAATGTCACTTCAGCCACAGCATTGTCTAAATCATAGAAGAAGGGCAATTGCGTTTTTCCATTTATCAAAAGGGCATTATCTTGCCAAGAATAAGTAGTACTATCCACCCTGAGTTCCATGTCAATGAAAGGACTTTCTTCAAAAGTCTCTTGCGCAAAACCCATCCACCCAAATCCCAATAACAAATAAGCATAGAGGACTATTTTAAAAGTCGAAAGCAACGAGCAAGCAATTTTATTAGGCATGGTTATATATAAGCAACAAAGGTGACAAATTTCTGATTAACTACAATTAGGATCTTCTTTTCCTTCTTTTTAATTCAGAATTTATTAAAGGATTTCTATTTAAAATCTTTGTTTGATAGGCTGTAATGCCTACAGAACTTGGTAATTGAGCAACTTGTACATTTTGGCTTTCGAGCCACGCATGTATACCTGCCATGAAGGATGAGCCAGTGATGGGCTTTGTGAACAGATGCTTCAGGGAGGTGTCGGATCAATTGACGCTCGACGGCTAGTGGCGTTTTGGCATTTAGGGGGACAAGACCCAATCTTTTGGACACCCGATAGACATGCGTATCGACAGCCATTGCGGGTTGTTGGTCAAGTACGGAGACAATTACATTGGCCGTTTTACGACCTACTCCAGGCATGCGTTGCAGTTCCTTGATATTCATTGGAACTTGTCCATTAAACTCATTCACGAGCATCTGACTGAGTCCCAGTAGATGTTTGGTTTTGTTACTAGGATAGGAAATACTCTTGATGTAAGGAAAAAGGATGTCAAAACGGGATACTGCCATTACTTCAGCAGTCGGAAAATCTAGAAATAATTTTTCTGAAACAATGTTAACACGCTTATCAGTACACTGGGCGCTCAACACCACTGCAACCAGTAATTCAAAAGGGGTACGATAGGTTAATTCGGTCTCAGCCTCAGGTTGATTTTCAGAAAAATAAGAAATGAAATTGGCGTATCGCTCTTTTCTGGTCATCGACAAAAATAGCTTACATTGAACGTTTCAATCATCTTTTTTTGTTTAAATCAAGCAGATTTTACCTGCTTATTTTTCGAATATTGAAGTATTCGATCAACAGTGTTGACTGGGGCTTTTATCAGAAAAAGATCTAACGAGCAGACCAATGATTGCAGTTTCAGTACTTCGTTATTGAAAGATGGATATTCCTTTCGAGCAATATTTATTTTTTCTTCCGTTTCGTTGGATGCTTCCTTATAAAGGCACTTTAGCGCATCATGTGGGGTAAAGTTTAGGGTCATAGGCAACAGTGTTTTGTTGTAATTTTTTTCTTAGGTTGATTAGCGCATACCTCATTCTTCCCAAAGCCGTATTAATACTTACATTGGTTGAAGCTGCAATTTCTTGAAAACTCATTTGCATGTAGTGGCGCATGACTAAAACCTCACGTTGGGAGTCTGGTAACTCTTTGATCAATACTTTAAGTAAATCGTGCGTATCTTGTTTTATCTGTACGTCCTCGAAGGAGGTCTCAGAAAAGGCTAAAGTATTAAAAATATTACTCCCATCTTCCATCATTATTATGGGAGAGCGTTTTGCCTTCCGATATTGGTCAATAGCCATGTTATGAGCGATACGCAAAATCCAAGATAGAAATTTGCCTTCGTCCTTATAACGATCAGCCTTTATCATCGTTATGGCTTTAATAAATACTTCCTGAAGTAAATCTTCAGCAAGGTATTTATCTTTTACAATTAAATACACGGTAGTGTAAACCCGATCTTTATGACGTTCTAACAACATACTAAAGGCCTGTTCGTCCCCTTGTTTGTATAGTAGCAACAATTCCCTGTCGCTTATTTTTACATTTTTCATGAAAATCAACAATTAGTGAACGTAGAGGTCTATATCATATTGTGCGTTTAGAGTGGATAATGTACTTATTAATGATACAAACATATAGAATTTTAGTTTATAACAAAAAACCGTTTACAATATCTATTTTTGTGCCCGAATAAAATACTTCTGTCAAAAGGCGTCCTAACAAATGATTTCAGAATCGAATATAGATTTACTTGATCCAAGAAAATACATTATCATCAAAGGGGCCCGGGTGAATAATTTAAAAAACCTAAGTGTTGCCATCCCGCGGAACCAAATGATTGTGATCACTGGATTATCGGGATCAGGAAAATCAAGTTTGGCATTTGATACCCTCTTCGCTGAAGGCCAGCGCAAATACGTTGAGAGTTTAAGCTCCTATGCCCGACAATTTTTAGGGAGAATGGAAAAGCCAGAGGTTGACTATATTAAGGGAATTTCTCCAGCCATTGCCATAGAGCAGCGGGTGAATACACGTAATCCCAGATCGACGGTCGGAACGACTACAGAAATATATGATTACCTAAAGTTATTATTTGCCCGTATCGGCAAGACAGTTTCACCCATATCGGGTAAAGAAGTGACGAAGGATACGGTGAGTAACGTGGTAGATTATATTTTGGGTCAGCCAGAAAATTCAAAAGTGATCATCTCAGCACCCTTTAAGGTCAATAAAAAAAGGGCGTTAGAGGAGGAATTAAAGATCCTTTTGAGCAAGGGGTATACTCGAATATTGAAAGGAGATCAAATACTGTTTATTGAAGAAGTTGAACTTAAGGATTTAAAAAAACAAGCGCTTGAAGTACTGATTGACCGAGTAGTGGTCAATGGGGATGAAGAAACCTTGTTTCGATTAAGTGATTCTATTCAGACGGCATTTTTTGAAGGCGAAGGGGTTTGCCATGTATCCATTGTTGGAGTTGAAAAAAGAACATTTTCGGATAAATTAGAGCTCGATGGTCTGGCATTTGAAGACCCATCTGTCAATTTATTTAGTTTTAACAATCCTTATGGCGCGTGCCGAAAATGCGAAGGATTTGGTCAAATACTTGGCATTGATCCGGAGCGCGTAATTCCGGATGGAAATTTGTCCGTTTTTGAAAATGGGATTGTCCCTTGGCGAGGCGAAACAATGAAGACATGGGCAGCGCCCCTAATCCAAAACGGGATAAAGTTTGATTTCCCAATTCATCGGCCGATTAATGAATTAACTGAGACGCAATATCAGCTCCTTTGGAACGGGAATGAATATTTTGAAGGGTTAAATGCTTTTTTCAAATTCCTTGAAGCCCAAACCTATAAAATCCAGTACCGTGTGATGCTTTCTCGCTATAGAGGGAAGACCAATTGCCCAGATTGCAAAGGAACGCGGATTAGAAAGGATGCTCATTATGTAAAAATAGCGGGCCAATCTATCGCCGAATGGGTCCTTCTTCCAGTCTCAGACCTGATCCAAGCGCTCCGTCAAATCACCTTAACTACCTATGAATCCGAAGTGGCTACGAGGCTTTTGACAGAAATTCAAAATAGGTTGAGCTATCTAGACCAAGTTGGATTAGGTTATATTAATCTTAACAGGCTTACAGCGACGCTTTCTGGGGGAGAATTTCAGCGCGTAAAACTTTCGACGTCCTTGGGAAGTGCCTTAGTAGGGTCCATGTATATCCTAGATGAACCTAGCATTGGCCTTCATCCCAGGGATACGGACAAATTGATTGAGGTACTTCATAGCCTTAAGAAATTGGGAAATAGTGTCATCATCGTAGAGCATGAAGAAAAAATCATGCTGCAGGCGGACCAGATTATAGACATAGGACCAGGAGCTGGGACTCATGGGGGGACTCTGGTATTTCAAGGGACTGTTCGGGAGGGGGTTTCGTATCCAAATGAATCGTTAACACTTGATTATTTATTCCATAAACGACAGATTGATGTTCCCAAAAATAGAAGAGGATGGAATCAATCGTTGATTATTCACAATGCGAGAGAAAACAATCTTAAAGGAATAGATGTAGAAATTCCCCTTGGGGTGCTTACGGTTGTGACAGGTGTCAGTGGATCAGGAAAATCAACCTTAATAAGAAAAATCTTATATCCTGCATTAGGAAAGATGCTTGGTCTTACTGTAGAAAGTACTGGTAAATTTGATAACTTAGGTGGCGATTATCAAAAGATCAGCCAAATTGAATTTGTAGATCAAAATCCGATAGGTAAAAGTTCAAGATCCAACCCAGTCACCTATGTTAAGGCTTATGATCACATAAGGCAACTCTTTTCAGAGCAGCCGATGTCTGTGAAGAATGGCTTCAAGCCAGCCTATTTTTCATTTAATGTCGATGGCGGAAGATGTGAGGTGTGCGAAGGCGAGGGTACTGTCAAAATAGAAATGCAATTCATGGCCGATCTCCATTTGATTTGTGAAAATTGTAAAGGATTGAGATTTAAAAAGGAGATACTTGAAGTAGGTTACAGAGAGAAAAATATCAATGATATCTTAAACCTTACAGTGGAAGAGGCTTTGGCTTTCTTCATTGATCAAAAAAGTATTTATAATAAAATTAAGCCACTGAATGATGTTGGGTTAGGATACATAAAGCTGGGTCAATCATCTAGTTCCCTGAGTGGAGGAGAGGCACAAAGAGTGAAACTAGCCTCATTTCTTGGTAAAAGAAGGGGATCCAACCAAGATCATACCTTATTTGTATTTGATGAACCCACCACAGGCTTGCATTTTCATGATATAAAAAAATTATTGGACTCTATAAATGCGCTGGTAGATGAACATAATTCAGCGATTATTATTGAACACAATATGGAAGTAATTAAGAGTGCAGACTGGATTATTGATCTTGGGCCTGAAGGTGGGGCCAACGGAGGATATATCAGGTTTGCGGGGATTCCAGAAGACATGGTAAAACTCAAAACCACTAATTATACCGCCCATTATTTAAAAGATAAATTATAAGATATGAGAAAGAAAATTGCTGCCGGAAATTGGAAAATGAATACCACTGTTGAAGAAGGCCTAAAATTGGCGTCGGAGGTAATCCATATGGCTCAAGACGAATTAATAACCGATGTTTCAGTAATTATGGCGGTTCCGTTTACACATTTAGTTGCTGTTAAAAAGTTAATTGGGTCGTCTTCTAATGTGCTACTTGCCGCGCAAAATTGCCACCAGGCAGCTTCTGGAGCATTCACAGGAGAAATTTCAGCGGAGATGTTAAAAGCGATTGGGGTCAATTGCGTAATTTTGGGACATAGTGAACGAAGAGAATATTATAAGGAGTCTTTTACCCTCCTAGAGGAGAAGTTACAGGCTGTTTTGCAAAATGAAATGACCCCAATCTTTTGTTGTGGAGAGAAATTAGATGTTAGGCAGTCAAACGGACAATTTGATCTTGTCAAAGAGCAGTTAGCTGCTAGCTTATTTTCGCTTTCTCCTGAAGATTTTTCGAAGTTGATCATTGCTTACGAACCCGTTTGGGCCATAGGAACGGGGGTCAATGCATCAGACGACCAAGCTCAGGAAATGCATCATTTTATTCGTAAGGTGATTTCACAGAAGTATGGAAGTGGCATTGCCAATGAGGTTTCCGTATTGTACGGAGGAAGTGTCAAGGCCAGTAACGCGAAGGACCTCTTTTCATGTGCGGATGTGGACGGGGGACTGATCGGAGGAGCAAGTCTAGATTCACGAGGTTTCGTTGACATAGCCAAATCGTTCTAGTATGTGGATCTTGCTAGCGGCGCTAAAGTTGCTTTGGACAGTTGAGCAAACGCCTTATTGTGCGGTTTTTGGGTCTATTTATGAGGTGGAAGAAGCTTATTTAGCTGACTATATTGTTTATGAGGAATTATCTGAGGCTTCTGCTGAGGTGGTGGTCTTTGAGCAGTCCAATAGGTTATATGCAGACCGTTCTGGCATGTGGTATTTTGTGGCGGAAAAGGACTTTGCACAGCACAAGGTTTTTTTTACAGACAAAAAAAATCAAGCTCATTTTAGTGTTTATTTCACAAAATTTGAATCCTTTGCAGGTTGCACGAGATGAGTTATGTAGGAGTTCATTTTGTATGCGAAGCGCATTTAGGTGAGCTACTGATAGCCACTTTATCTATTCATTCCTTTGATACATTTGAAGAAACGGATCATGGGTTTAGTGCCTACTGTAAGGAATTGAATTTTGATCTGGAAACAATTGAAGCGATTGTTTCTCAATATCTCCCAATGGGATCCATTAGCTATTCTTGTGAAGATATTCCCCGCATCAATTGGAACGAGGAATGGGAAAAAAATTATAGTCCTGTAATGATCGATGATCAAATCATTGTTAGGGCCATATTTCATCCCACACAGCCCTTATTTCCTTATGAAATTATCATCAACCCTAAGATGTCTTTTGGTACAGGTCATCATTCAACCACTTCTTTAGTGCTGAAAATGCAATTATCTTTTAATCATAAGAAGAAGAAAGTCTATGATTTTGGATCAGGAACGGGCGTTTTGGCCATCATGTCCCATAAGCTAGGGGCATCAGCCATCGTTGCGACTGACATAGATGATTGGTGCATCGAGAATGCACGAGAAAATTTTCAATTGAATAATTGCCCAGGGATACTTATGCAGGGGCCTATTAAGTCATTGTCTTTGACAGAGCCGGCTGATATCATATTGGCAAATATTAATAAAAATGTCTTATTAGCTGAGCTACCAGAATATGCGAAGCTGCTCAGTCCTGAAGGTCACTTGATTCTGAGCGGTTTCTATGAACAAGATATTATAGAGCTAAAGGAAGCCGCCAAAAAACTTGCCTTAGAGTTTCTTGAAGAAGAGACAAAAAATCAATGGGCAGTAGTGGTTTTTAAAAAGGCAGCATGGTAATAGGAACTTGTTTATTTAGATTTATCTAGTGAAAGGAATCTTTATTTCATTTTTTCTAGTTTTTATTTCCTTGAAGCTGTTCGCTCAAGGATTTTCCCAAGAACCCGAGTTATTTGGTCAACAGGTAGTTCAGTTACTAAAGTCGAGACAAGCGCAAGATGGTGACAAAATAGCTTCTGATTTTGAAATGGCATGGACATCCAAGTTTAGTGCAGACAATCAAGAGGGACTAATAAGCATTGTTCAATTAATGCAAAAAAAAAGGTATGCCCTTCAGCCTTCCTATCTTTATTTATTCTCCTATTTGGCAAAAGGGGTAATTAAAGAAAACTTCTCAGCCTCTGAGGTGGATAAAATCTTAGAGATAAGCCTAGCCTTAGTCGCGACACAAAACAAAGGCCAATACGAGCGGTTTTTGAAAGGGATGAATTTATTTATGGGTAGTGGATATCTTTTCAGAGATAATTTTTTATCCGCTCAATCTTTGAACGGGAGCTATAATTTTGATCTAATAGAAGTTGCAAATGTCCAATCGACGGCCAAATTAATTGCCATGCAGCAAAATGAAATCGAGGTAGCCGCTGATTTGATAACGGATGAGGTAAGCGACAAAGTTGATGATTGGGGTACTGCTTCTGATGATGATTGGGGCACTACGGCTACTGATGATTGGGCTGTTATGGAAGAGAATAGTGAAGATGGAAAACGCAATGAATTTGACGATGGTCAAGGGGCAAGTGCAGGCGCTTTTATTTCCTCTAACGATTATGCGGCACTGGAAAAAGCGAAATACATCAGCCCTCAATTGTCGGGGCCAATTATTCAGTTTGATCAGACAGAATTGGTGCTTTCATCCCTTTATGATTCATTACGCATGCGGGGAGCCAAAGGGAGTTATTTAATCAACGATCGAGTATTTATAGGCACTTATGGCCGTATTGATTGGCCCAAAAAAGGCAATAAAATGGACGGTATTAAAGTGGTCTTGGGGGAGTTTAATATTCATCTTGATCACGGATCTTTTTGGACTCCGAATGCTTCTTTGTATTTTCCATTACTATTTTCAGACTCAATTCCCGGGAGTTTTAAGTCGAGACTGTTACGAAGTGCACAGCAGCCTCAAGAAAGTAAGCTAGAATTCACATCGCATCATGCCGATCTCAAATTGACTTTAGCAGCAGGAAAGGGCGTTTATACTGGGGGTATTCAAATAAAGGGGGATCAGCTTATAGGAACATCCATCAGTCGATCACAAGGAGAATTATTAGTGTCAGATGGGAAAGGTAGAAAAGTCATATTTCGAGCAGATAAGTTTGTTTTTATGGATTCTTTAATAACAGCCAATAAGGCTTTTGTTGTAATTATTGATGGGCAGGACTCAATATACCACCCTTCTGTATCAATGGAATTTCAAATTGATAAAAATAAAATTGTCGTACTACGTGAAAAGGCGTTTGATGTAACGCCTTTTTATTCTTCATATCACGGTATGTTGATAGGCGTTGACCAATTTGATTGGAGTCTAATAGGAGATTCTATTAATTTTGACATTACCACCGCTAGCGGTTTAGTGCCAGCTACGATTGAATCGAACCAATATTTCAATCGAAGCCGTTATGAGGGACTTTCAGGAATATATGACTTTCATCCTATAGGGCTCTCTGTTTTTTATGCACGGAAATTTGGAACGATAGAATTTAATGAAATAGCGCTGTCTGCATTTTACAACCTAGATAACGGGATGGTGAAAGGAGCGATGAAGTTGCTTCATATTTATGGGTTTGCAGCATACGATGCGCAGACAGGAAACGTGAGATTATTACCACGAGCTTTTCACTACTACAACGCAGCAGGGAATCGAAAGGATTATGATAATTTATTTATGTCCTCTAAAGTTTCTTCAGGCCCAAATATGACTTTTGATTTGAATTCAAGGACTTTGGATGTCAATGGGGTGAAAAAATTTTGGCTTACACCGGATTATAAAACAATGATTGTCCCGGACAGTGGTAAGGTTTCTTTAATGCAAGGTCGGGCTTTAAATTTTGAGGGTCAGGTGACTTTAGGAGTCTTTGAGTATAAGGGTAGAGACTTTGATTTTGATTATGATAATTTTCTTATAAATCTTCCAAAGATAGATTCCCTGAGCGTTCGCATCCCCAATCCAGACGGCACTTACACCAAAATCAAAAATCAGCTTACCGAGGCGACGGGTACCTTGTTCATTAATAATCCAAACAATCGTTCAGGCCTTATTTATGACGAGGGTTATCCGTATTTTGTTTCTGAGCAGGAGGCCAAAGTTTATTTTAATCGTCCGGAAATTTTAGATGGGGCCTATGACTCTTCTATCTTTTTTGTAGTCGCGCCGCTTGAAATTCACGATTTAACGAGCACAAGTTCGGACAATCTATTTTTCCCTGGATCTTTTTATTCTGGAGGGATTTTTCCTTCTTTCGAAGATACTTTGAGGATTATGCCAGATCTTTCCTTTGGTTTTATCCATGAAATTCCTGAGGAGGGATATCATTTATATGGGACTCCTGCTAAAACCTATAATTCAATCAGCTTGAGCAACCTAGGCCTACGCGGTACGGGTACTATTGATTTTTTAAATAGCCACCTATTTTCGGAGGATTTTATTTATTATCCGGATTCTGTAACCTCCCTTGGTAGTCGGGGGAGTATTGATCCAGGCTTGGCCGGTCTTGGCAGTTTTCCACAAGCGGAATTTGGCAGTTTCAGTATGCGCTGGTTCCCTCGGAAAGATAGTATGTACCTCAATACTATGAATGAGCCTTTTAATTTTTATGATATGTCCGCCCAATTCGATGGGACTTCGATAATTACCGCGGTCGGAGTTTATGGATATGGTCAATTTTTTACTCGTGGGTCTGTGGTGACTTCTGATAAGATGACCTTTAAAGAGTCTAACTTTCAAGCTAGAGAATCAATATTTGAAGTACTCTCAGAAGTTCCAGAAACCCCAGCAATGATAGGAGAGAATGTGGCAGTCGATTTTGATTTAAATAAAAATATTGCCAATATCAAAGCTGAAAAATCGGGAGTTGATGCACTTTCATTTCCTTCAGCGGCGATTACAACATCTATATCAAATGCGGAATGGTTTCTTGAGGATTCAATTATTACGATGACTAAACCTGAAAGTGCAGCCCTTAAAGACACCTATTTTTATTCGACACGGGAAGCATTAGACTCATTGGCTTTCAATGCTACCAATGCTATTTATGATATTAAAACTGATAAATTGACTATTCAGGGGATTCCATTTATTAGGGTGGCAGACGCAAAATTATTTCCCGAAAATAATGAAATGGTTGTCGGGGGTAATTCTAATCTTGAAACCCTTGAAAATGCCAAGTTGATATTTGAGTATCCCGGAGTGTTTCACCAATTAAAGAAGGGGGCCATAGATATTGCCTCAAGAAATGAATTTAGTGGACGGGCCATTTATTTGCTGGCTGATATGGCGGGGGACACCAACGAGATAGCCCTCTCCAACTTTATTACAGAAGAAAGAAAACTTGACAATGACTCAACAGTGTATTCATCCTATGCGATTGGAGAAATCACCAATAAAAAACTGGAAATAGCGCCTGGATTTTATTACAAAGGAGGGGTGGGATTTCGGGCCTATAAGCAAAAATTAGAGCTTGAAGGAGGATTCATTCAGCCTATTTTGCCATCTAAACCCGATCATGATGTCTGGATCAATTATTCCCAAAAAGAGGATAGTGCGAGCATTTTAATTGACATCACTAACAATCTGGATGAAAATGGAGAGCCTATTTTGGCAGGAATTCATATCAACCTTCGGGGGGAAATTTATCCTGGTTTTATTGAACGGCGAAAGGGATTGGCGGATGAAGATTTCTTTCTTGCTAAAGGATTATTGACTTACCAACAACAGACGAAAGAATTTATTATTGAAGAGCCTCTTAAAGGAACAGGGGAGCGTTACGAGGGTCATACGCTGATCTATAATGATTCGATCCAAACCTATTACATAGAAGGGAAGGTTAATTTTATCAATAATGAATTAAATAAACTGAAAATAGATGGGGCTGCCGTAGGTACCGGGAATGCCAATACTTCGGAGTACACCCTTGATGCTAGCCTGGTGTTGAATCTAGACTTGGATCCTACCATTGCCACATTGATGGCGGCTGATTTTTTGGACATTATCGATCGACTAGGGGGGGATGCTGCGAATAATTTTAAAGTTGCCACATTAATTAAATTGGCGAATATAATTGGCGATTTGAGTGCTAAGACCTATGAATCTGAAAATCAAAAGGACTATTCACCTCTCGTAAATGCATCTCTTTTGCTGAATCAATTTCTGATGATTTCGGAGGTAAAAATGAAATGGAACAATGAATATAACGCCTGGTACAACGACTCAAAGATTGGCATTTCCAATATTTATATGCAGGATATTAATAGTCAGGTTGATGGGTTCTTGGAATTTAAAAAGGATGATGCAGGAGGAGATATGATGAATCTATTCCTGCAAGTGGCGCCAGGATCTTGGTATTATTTTAATTATCAAGACAACAGTCTTTTGGTATATTCTTCCAATAGCGCTTTTAATGCTCAAATCGAGGCCAGCTCAAATTATGGAAAGGCTAAATTTGGTGAATTTATACTCATCGCGGGTGAGGAAGAAGAAACCCTTGACTTTATCAATGAGTTTCGAAAGATTTATTTAGGCATAAATGAGCCATTTAACCTGACCTATCCAGAAGGGGGCTTTGGCGACGAAGAGGATGACGATGGCTTTTGATACCAGAGTATCAATTAATGATCCAGTCTGATTAAATTTGTTTTTTATTAAATGAGCAATACCGATATGATGAGTCCTCTTGAGTACCAGCACGCCAATAAAGATAGATTTCTTGATGAATTGTTAGATTTATTAAGAATTCCATCGGTGAGCGCCGATGAAAAATTTAACAATGACGTACGTCGGGCAGCAGAATTTATAAAAATTAAGCTAGTTGAAGCTGGCGTTGACCATGCGGAGATTTGTGAAACTGCCGGACATCCTATTGTTTATGCAGAAAAAATAATCGACCGATTGTTACCGACGATATTGGTGTATGGTCATTATGACGTTCAGCCTGCTGATCCTTATGAATTGTGGGATGCGCCACCCTTTGATCCCGTGATTAAAAATGAAAGAATCTATGCGCGTGGGGCGTGTGACGATAAGGGACAGATGTATATGCATATCAAGGCCTTTGAATCCATGTACAAAACAGGTCAAATGCCGTGCAATGTCAAGTTCATGATAGAAGGGGAAGAGGAAGTGGGGTCAGATAACTTGGCCCTTTTTGTAAAATCTGAACATCAAAAATTAGCGGCAGATGTTATTTTAATTTCTGATACTTCGATCATTAATAATGATACACCATCCATTACCGTTGGCTTAAGAGGACTTAGTTATCTTGAAGTAGAAGTAACCGGCCCAAACAGAGACTTGCATTCTGGGGTCTATGGTGGAGCCGTGGCCAATCCGATCAATGTATTATCAAAATTGATCGCTGACCTTCACGATGCAGAAGGCAAAATAACCATCCCTGGGTTCTATGACGATGTTCGATCATATAGTACTGCTCAGCGCAATGAAATGGCAAAGGCACCCTTTGATCTATTGAGTTACAAAGTGGATTTAGGAATTGATGATATCAAAGGCGAAGCTGGGTTTACGACCATTGAAAGAGTGGGTATCAGGCCTTGTTTAGATGTAAATGGTATTTGGGGGGGCTATACGGGACCAGGTTCAAAAACCGTTTTACCATCTAAGGCATATGCCAAAATTTCGGCCAGATTGGTTTCTAATCAAGATTTTGAGAAAATGACAAAGATGATTACGCGCTATTTCATAGAGAACGCGCCTAAATCAGTAAAAGTCAAAGTAACCCCGCACCACGGGGGTAGTCCAGCAGTAGTTGATACCGATTCCATAGGTTACCATGCGGCCAGTAAAGCTTTTGAAAAGTCGTGGAAAAAATCGCCTATTCCGACTATGGAAGGTGGAAGTATTCCTATTGTAGCCCTTTTCCAGCAGGAATTGAAATTGGATCCCATTTTGATGGGATTTGGATTGGATGCAGACGCCATTCATTCGCCCAACGAAAGTTATGGATTGTTTAATTATTTTAAAGGAATTGAAACCATATCCTATTTTTACGACTATTTTACCGAATTGTCGGCAAAGCAATAGAGTCAAATGAAAACCGTGGAAATGTTGAGAGCTAATTTAATACTAGTATTGCTAGCGGTTGTTTTATGGAGTTCTGCTCAAATCATTAAACCCATTGGATGGGATAATCAGATTTCAGGCGTTGACCCAGAGGGGATGGCGATCATTAGTTTTCATGCGATCATAGATGCAGATTGGTATTTGTACTCATCTGATTTTGATCCAGATTTGGGACCAAATGTCACTGAATTTATTTTTGATCCCCATGAAAGTTATGAGCTCATAGGAACGATTGAGCCTCATTCACCCTTGAGCGCTTATGATGCTACCTTTGGAGGCACTTATACTTATTTCAAAAAGAAGGCGACCTTTAGTCAAAAAGTTAAAATCAATAAAGAAGAGTATCAGATAACGGGCAGTTATAATTATCAGGTATGCTCGGACGTTAGCGGACTGTGCATCCCGCTTGACGAAGTATTTACTTTCAATAATAGTGCTTCCACGGCGATGCCTGAGGATCAAGTTAACACCGCGGAAACAGATTGGTCATCTGTTCCTGACAGCGAGGATCCGTATACGCTTTTATCCTTCATAATCATTGCTTTTCTAGCAGGCTTGGCAGCGCTGTTGACGCCTTGCGTGTTTCCAATGATTCCCATGACAGTTACATTTTTCACAGGCAAAGACCACACGAAGCGTGGCAGAATCAAGAATAGTGTTATTTATGGCTTATCTATTGTGCTTATTTATGTATTTTTTGGCGTCTTCTTGGCATTTTTTATGGGTCCAGAGTTTGCCAATGACTTGGCTACGGGTTGGTTTCCCAATATTTTGTTCTTTAGTGTTTTTGTCTTCTTTGCGCTTTCATTTTTTGGTCTTTTTGAAATTGCCCTTCCTCACAACTTAGTCAATAAGGTAGATCGTCTAGGAGATAAAGGGGGTATTTTGGGCGTATTTTTTATGGCACTGACACTTGTACTGGTTTCATTTAGTTGTACAGGGCCCATTGTGGGGGCAATTTTGGTAGCGTCGGCAGGTGGGTTGATCTTAAAGCCGATACTTGGTATGCTGGCCTTTTCGACTGCTTTTGCTATTCCTTTTATGCTTTTTGCATTATTTCCAGGCTGGTTAAAGGCCTTGCCCAAATCTGGCGGTTGGTTGAATTCGGTTAAAGTAGTCCTTGGATTTCTGGAATTAGCCTTTGCTTTTAAATTTCTCAGCATTGCAGATCAGGCATATCATTGGGGGATCTTGGATCGTGAAATTTACTTAGCAATATGGATTGCGATATTTACATTACTTGGGTTTTATTTGTTAGGAAAAATTAAAATGCCTGGAGATTCCGAAACTCATGAGACCTCCGTTTTGGGACTAATTTTAGCTATTATTACTTTCTCTTTTGTCTTTTATCTGATTCCCGGTCTTTTTGGGGCACCGCTAAAGGGTATGGCGGGCTATTTACCACCATTGTCAAGTCAAGATTTTAATATCTCGAAATCTGTTCAATATGAATCTTCGGGCCAGCCCTTGTCTGAATTTTGTGAAGTACCTAAATATGCGGATTTTTTAGAGTTACCACATGGCTTAATAGGATATTTTGACCTTGACCAAGCCAAGGCCTGTGCGCAGGCTACCGGGAAACCGATTTTCATTGACTTTACAGGACATGGATGTGTTAATTGCAGAGAAATGGAGGCTAGGGTATGGTCTGATCCACGGATTCTTCAGCGCCTTAGGGATGATTTTGTTTTGGTGGCTTTGTATGTAGATGATAAGACGGAATTACCTGAAAGTATGTGGTACACCTCCAAATATGATGGAAAATTGAAAAAGACATTGGGAAAGCAAAATGCTGATTTACAGATTACTCGCTTTGCCAATAATGCGCAGCCTTTTTATGTAATCATGGATGAAAAGGGGAAGTTGTTAACGAAACCGATTGCCTATAATCTAGATGTAGCCACATTTATTGATTTTCTAGCCGAGGGTTCGAAAAATGGACAAAATATTTTTTAAAATGAAGTTTAATCGACCCCAGAATTATCTTTTTATATTTTTGATTTGGATGGCGTGTGAGCAACAAACCAGACCAATACTTGAACTACCTATTGACTTGGAGGTAATAGAAATCTTGGCGGAGTCGCAGACTCTTTATGGTATATCTATTGATTCAATGGAGGTTACTACCGGAAGGATTAAAAGAAATCAAACATTTTCGGAGATTTTAACAGGCTTCAACACGCCAAATCAAAAAATTCATGACCTCGCAAGCATTTCGAAGAACGTCTATGACATGAGACGTTTAAGGATTGGAAAAAAATATACGGTCATCCATGCCAAAGATTCCTTGAAAACGGCTCATTACTTTATTCTGGAACCAGATGTCAGGTATTACATCGTTTACGATTTGAGAGATTCCCTTGCTATTACGCGGGTTGATCGGCCAATAAATGTTATTGAAAGAACCATAGCTGCGACCATTAACTCTTCTTTATATGAATCGGTTGTGGAAGCGGGTGCTAGTCCATTTTTAGTCAATAGGCTGGTGGATATACTGGCTTGGCAGATTGATTTTTTTAGGATACAACAGGGAGATAATTTTAAACTCATTTATGAGGAAGAGCGGATAGGGGACGAAGTGATTGGAATCAGCCAGATTAGTGCCGTATATTTTGAGCATATGAAGCGCGGATATTATGGAATTCTTTATAATGCAGCAACAGGAGAAGATTATTTTGATGAAGAAGGAAATAGTTTGCGAAAAGCTTTTTTGAGAGCCCCTTTGGATTATAAGAGGATTAGTTCAAGGTATTCCAATAGGCGTTATCACCCTGTTCAAAAACGATATAAGGCTCATTTGGGTACGGATTATGCGGCAGCTACGGGCACTGAAATTCGTTCTGTCGGAGACGGAGTCGTTGTAGAAGCGCGATATACCAAAAATAATGGCAATTATGTGAAAATCAAACATAATGGCACCTATACCACACAGTACTTGCATATGCAAAAAATTAAAAATGGCATTAAGTCAGGAGTGGCCGTTAAACAAGGCCAGCCTATAGGGTTTGTTGGAAGCACGGGTTTAGCTACTGGCCCACATCTTTGCTTTCGTTTTTGGAAGAATGGAAAACAAGTGGATGCATTAAAAGTTGATTTACCCCCTTCTCAACCTATTAATCCCAAGGAGCTGCCTAGTTTTTTGCGCGAAAAGGATGCGATCATACAGAAATTGGATCAGATCGCTTTCATGGCTATAGAGGGGCCCATTGAAACGATACAAGGTCAGCCATAATCAGTTTCTATTAGCGGATAAATTGTGAGCTAGTGCGAAGTGAAAATGGGAAGTCTTTTTTGTGAAATTCTAAGGGTATATCCATTAAATTACGTAAGGTAAAGTAAAATGAGTGTTGTGTTTATGAATAGAATAATCCTATTAGGGGTACTAATATTTACTTTGGTTTCATGTGGAGGAAATGAAATAGATGGAGAGTGGCGTGCAGTGTGGGAGATACGGCCAGCGTCTTTTGAAAATATTGAAAATATTACTAGTTTTAAGATGGACGGTAGGTTCCTATTTAAAGAGGATTCCGTCATCATCATGGCCTACGGCTATGAGGGCTGTATTTTCGGTGTGGACACGATCCAGCATGCGCAATCATGGAAGATCAGCGGCGATACTCTTTATCTCCTCAATGAGGCTAATTTGCAGGGTATTTCATATCTTATCACTTCAAAAACAGATCAAAGTATTGAACTTCAATTAATGGACGATATTTTTATTCACTTAAATAAAGTATTATGAAAAACTTTTTTCTATTTATTTTCTCCTTTTTGGCCATCTTCAATTTAGCGTCACAATCGCTATATGACTATGATGTGGAAGCTAAAATTGCGTCATTAGGGATCGATTTACCAGCTCCCTCTAGTCCCGTAGGTAACTATGTGAACTCAGTGCGGACCGGTAACCTGGTGTATATGGCGGGTTTGGGCCCCAGTGGCCCGAACGGCTATGTGACGGGAAGACTAGGCAAAGAGTTAAGTATAGAAGAAGGGTATCAGGCGGCTAGACTTACCGCAATTGCTCAATTGACTGCTCTCAAGGCAGAGATTGGAGATCTTAATAAGGTAAAACGGATTGTGAAAGTATTTGGAATGGTAAATTCGGACCCAAGTTTCACGAGTCAGCCAGCCGTGATTAATGGATTTTCGGATTTGATGGTAGAAGTTTTTGGTGACCGAGGCAAACACGCAAGGGCGGCCGTAGGGATGGCCTCTTTGCCCATGAATATTTGCGTAGAGGTTGAAATGATTGTAGAAATAGAGTAAAAATAGTTGCTTATTTTTATCTAGATTTTAGCTGCTGAGCCAGCAGCTCTAAGCCCTCATGGAAACTATGGGGCGCATAATCCAAGACACGCTGGGCCTTTTCTAAGATGAATCCTGTCTTAGCGGGTCTTTTGGCGGGTTGCGTAAATACGGTACCGTCTACTTCTTCTATAAGGCTTTCGTCCAACCCAAAGAAGGTCGCTGTCTGAATGGCCATATCATAAGGGGTCAGTAGATCCTTTCCAGAAACATTAAAGATTCCGGTTGCGCTTTGTTGGGCGATGGCCCAACAACCAGCAGCCAAATCTTCAGCCAGTGTAGGTGTGCGCCACTGATCATTGATGACACGAATTTTGTTGCCTTGCTCGAGATTATCTTTGACCCATAAAATAAGATTGGATCGAGACATATCATGCGCAATACCATAGACCAAGACGGTCCGGACAATCGCCCAATTGATGGGCGAATTTGTTAATAAATTTTCAGCAGCCCATTTACTTTCTCCATAATAGCTTAGAGGATTAGGTGTTGCTTCTTCCGTATAGGGCCCGTCAAGCCCATCAAAAATAAAGTCTGTTGAAAGGTGTATCAGAAAGGCATTAATGGCGTCACAGCCCTCAACTAAATGCGCTACTGCCGTTACATTTTGTGACCAACAATTTTCTCGGTCAGTTTCACATTGGTCGACCTGCGTCATGGCAGCACAATTGATGATGACATCGGGCAGTTCTTTTTTTAAGAGGTCATAAACGGCCTGGTTATCGGTCACATCCAAATGACGATAAGCATAGCGACCTTTTGGATTACGATTTTTTCCGCGACTCGTCGCGATTACCTGAAGGTTAGAGAGACCTTCCGTGAGGGTTACGATTTTTTGCCCCAAAAGGCCATTTGCACCTGTGATGAGTAGCTTCATTTGGAGATTTTAGAGTATTGGTAACCATATTTTGCAGTGATGTCCTTCTTTGACATGGTTTCCAAATCCATGGTCATGTATGTTTTACTTATCGGTTGATTGTCCACTCCAACCTGAACAGCTGCAAGTTTGTCAATCACCTCTAAGCCCTCTACTACCCTACCAAAAATAGTATAGTCATTATCAAGATGTGGGGAGCCACCTATGGTGCTGTAGGCTTCAATTCGTTCAGGTGTCGTTTCCTTGTAGACCGAAATTCCTTGAACAGATTCAACTAAACTGATGTAGTTAAAGGCCAACTTATTCATCTCTTCAATTTTGTTCTGTTGTTGTAAGACTACGAATTGATTCCGAATGGTATCGTAACTTGGATTAGCCATGAGCTGACTTAACCCTTGATTTAAGGCCATTTGATCAACGGTGAGTTCGGATTCTGTAAATATCTTTCCTTGCACAATATAAAATTGGCAAGAAGAAGACATTTTTTGCGAATTAATGCCGTCGGGCTGACGTGCCGCGGCTAGTGCGCCTTTTGTATGCAGTAAGCCTTTTATGATTTCAGCAGGCATTCTGTCGGCATCACTTTCTACAGTTCCTTCTTTTTCGTTGATATTTCCACCTTGAACCATAAAATTTTCCATGATTCTATGCCATTCTGTGCTGTCATATTTACCTTGTTTTGCCAATTCCAAAAAGTTTTTTTTGTGAATCGGTGTTTCATCATATAAGAGTATCTTCATGGTGCCAAATTCGGTATGAATGTTGACCAACACGTCTTTGGTGTTGTCACAACCCATTAGACAGCCCATGAAAACCAAAAAAATCAATCCGTTTTTCATATAATTATTATTTTTTCATTTGCTTTTTAATGTCAATTAAAAGGTCAGTGCCGCCGGCTATAATCACTTCATGGGCAAGTAATAACCCTAATTGAAGAGGATCTTTGCCAACTACAGAGCGTACTATTTTTTGCTGGCCATTAAGACTGATGATGCCCCCTATTAATTCAATCATTTCTTTTCTATAAGTGGCTCGCGCAAAGACGGGAATACTACAACCTCCTTCGAATTTTTCGAGATAGGCCCGCTCTGCCAAGAGAAGTTGCTGTGTCGGCAAGTGGTTGATCAAAGATATTATTTGCTTTTTTTTAGTCGAATCAATCGAATGGTGAGCTTCGATAGCAATACTCCCTTGACCTACCGCAGGAATCCATTGTTCGGGGTCTAGGGTTTCTTGAATCAGCGCGTCAAGGGCCATTCGATGGACGCCGGCATAGGCTAAAATTAAGGCATCGCAAATTCCGTGCTCCATTTTTGAAATTCTTGTTTGGAGGTTGCCACGCATTTCTACGATGTCAATATGTGGATAAAAATGTTTCACAAAAGCAGTTCTTCGAGCGGAAGACGTACCTATGACAAAAGAGGTAGCCAAATTAACTTTTCGATGACTGACTAAAACATCATGTGATTGTTCGCGGGGCCCAAAAGCGATGATTTCAAATCCACTTGGGAGTACTGATTGCATGTCCTTAGCACTATGAACTGCGATATCTATGTCCCCATTAGCCAATTTGACTTCCAATTCTTCGGTGAATACGCCTTTCGTACCTATATCGGCAATAGCAACGTCCAACATTTGATCACCTTTGGTTTCCATGGTGATTAATTCTGAAGCGATGCCCGCGTGCTCCAAGTTCATTTTCACCCAATTGGCCTGCCAAAGTGCCAACTTACTTTTTCTGGTTCCTATTTTGATGGGATTAGGCACGGTTATTTTTGATAATGTTTGAGAGGCGGATGCTTAGGGTTAGTTGAGCCATTTGAGGATTGGCATACCTTTCTAGATGGTACATGGTATCAGACAATTCTTTGTATATACTTTCAAGGCCACTTAGCGTTAAGGCATTGCTGAATTTAAGTATAAAGTCACGTTCAGCACCTTCAATCGAGATTAATCTTTCGTTTCCTTTTGCCAGAACGGCATTCCGGATCATTTCAATGGCCCATTGAATTCTGTTCTGTTGTTTTGATCTTGAAATTTGTTTGAATTGCTCACTCATAGTGGCTAATTGGCCAAATTTTTCTCCTAGACAATATCGCATCCAATCAATAAACCAATTAAGTTCGTTTTCGTCGGGAACTTGTAAATCGATGAGCGCTTTATGTAAGTTGCCATTGACAAATCTACCCGCTTTTATGGCGTCTTGCTCGGACACTCCATGATTGCCCATTAAATATGCCACTATTTCATCATCTGTAAATGCCGGAATCAGTACTAGCTGTGTTCTTGAAAGTATCGTAGTCAGTAACGCTTCGTATTGATAACTAACCATCAAGTACAAGGTGTTTTTTGGAGGCTCTTCTAAAATTTTCAGAATGCCATTGGCTGCCGCAGGATGCATTTTCTCTGGATACCAAATGATCAAAATCTTAAGGCCTCCTTCGAAGGATTTCATGCTCACGGCTTGGATCATTTTACGAGCATCTGCTTTACTTATTTGATTTTGTTTATTCTCGGCATTCAAATCCTCGATCAAATCACTTAAAATCGCATAGGGATTTTCTATTAAAAGTTTGCGCCATACTTCATTTACCGAGCGCTGAGTTTTTTCGTCTTCTTTTTCAGGTTTGGCAGCAGGGAAAAAGTAGTGAACATCTGGATGGATGTGTTTGGCCATTTTCTGACAGTTTGGACATGTCCCGCAGGCATCAGTTTCACTTTTATTTTCACATAACAAGTAAGTTGCATAGGCGAGGGCCATAGGAAGGGCAGCACCGCCCTCTTGTCCGCTAAACAATTGCGCATGTGCTAGGTGATTGCGCGTGTGTGAAGAAACGAGTGTTTCTTTTAGCGAGATCATCCCAGGTATTTGCTCAAATTTCATGCTCAATCACTTATTTAACTTGCTCAAGATTGCCAAATCCGCTCATCGTTGGTCTGTTCAAATACATGAATCAATATGTTTTTTTCAATTCTATCCAACACGCGACTACGTCTTTTCATCACAAGATCGGCACTCTCGAACATTTTATCAAGGTGATGGGTAACAAATCCATTAAATCCGCCCCAAGCAAATGAGGGGATGATGGTTCTTGGTAATCCGGGGCCAAATATATTCGCCCCAACGCCAATACTAGTTCCGGTATTAAAGGTAGTGGAAATGGCACATTTGGAATGGTCACCCATAATTAAACCGCAAAACTGAAGACCTGTATTATCAAATGCCTGAAGATCATAGCGCCACATTTTCACAGAGGAATAATTAATTTTTAAATTTGAGTTATTTGTTCCAGCACCCAAATTGCACCATTCACCGATCACGGAGTGACCTAAAAACCCGTCATGTCCCTTGCTGGAATAACCTTGTATTACCGATGTAGATATTTCTCCACCAGCCTTGGAATACGGGCCAATGGTCACATCGCCGCGTATTTTGGCACCCATAGAGAGCTCGCTTTGCTCGTTTAGGGCAAACGGCCCCCTTATGATTGATCCTTCGCCGATCATGCCGTTTTTGCCGATATAAATAGGGCCATTTTCTGCATTAAGAATGGCAGCCTTTACCGTCGCACCCGGCTCTAAGAAAATCTCGTTGCCATAACACATGGTATAGGGATCTGTGATTTTTTGAGAAATGCGATTTTGGGTTAAAAGAATAAAATCGGATCTTATTTGATCCCCATTTTGAAGATAGAGGTCCCAAGTATAGTTGATGCGCTGCAGCATCAAGTCGATGGCTTTAAATCTTATATTTGGGAGCGCTAGAGGCGTATCAGCTCTAAAGGCAATCGCCTCCCCCTCAATGGAGATTCCTTCGCCCTTGGTTAATTTTGTGAGCGCTAGGATTAAGTCAGCCGATGGCAGTATATTTCCAGAGATGATTAGTAGGTCATCAGCTGGTTCTGGGCTTTTGTATTTCTCAGCCAGATAATCTAGCGTAAAATAACCAACGGAGTTTAAGTTAAAATGTTTTTCCCATTTTTCCTTAATTGTCAGGATCCCTACGCGTAATTCGCAAGAGGGTTTTGTAAAGGTTAGTGGCTGAAGCCGCAGGTGGTTAATTGGGTTGTCCCAAAACGCTATTTTTAACATACCCCAAAAATAAAAAAGTCTTCAAGACTAATCTTGAAGACTTTATATTTAATCTTTACTAAGTTACTTTTTATATCTTTTATTGAACTTCTCAACACGTCCAGCAGTATCAACAAACAATTTCTTGCCTGTATAAAATGGATGTGATGCTGAGCTTACTTCTATTTTGACAAGAGGGTATTCATTACCATCCTCCCATTTAATAGTTTCGCTAGACGACATAGTCGACTTTGTCAAAAATTTGAATTCGCTTGATGTATCAAGGAAAACAACTTCTTTATATTCTGGGTGTATTTCTTTTTTCATGACTCCTTAACTGTATTTTCAAAAAGGATTGCAAACATAGATATAATTTAATTGAAAGCAAAAGAAGGATTTTTGATAATTTTGCCTTGTCAAAAAATCTTGAGCAACTGGTCGCAAAGTTAGCCATATGATCCTTGCGGTATCATTAGCGAGGCATGTCTGGTTATGTTTTTTTAATAGTAATGAAAAAGGCGTGCTAGATGAATGTTGGTATTAAAACAAATTAAACCATTTTCGCCAGAGATTTAGGGGACTTTAATAAGTAGTTTTGTGGTGGAAATAGGGTTTTTAGCGTCAATAAAAGAGAATTTTTCAATATGAAGGCATATTTAAGGCTTCTTCAATTTGCCAAACCGTATGGTTGGTTGATTCCACAGTACTTTGTGTATACGGTACTTTTTGTGATGTTTAGTGTAGTGAATCTCATCGCATTGGCTCCAATGTTGAATTTGCTTTTTAATGAGGAATCAGCGCCTATTGAAGCACCTACTAACGCCCTCAGTCTGAGTAATTTTTATTACTATCTAAATCAATTTTTGGAGATGCAAACCAAAGCAGAAGCCATTTATGTGATTTGCATTGTCCTCGTTGTTTCCGTCATATTCGCTAATCTTTTCAACTATCTCACCCTTATCCTTCAGGCCAAAGCCAGAGTAATGGCCGTCACCAACCTACGCAATACGGTTTTCAATAGGGTTACTGAATTGGATATGGGTTATTTTACAGAGGCCAAAAAAGGAGATATCATGACCAAGGTGAGCTCAGATGTTCAAAATATAGAGGCGACCATTGTCAATTCTTTTACTGTTCTCTTCAAAGAACCCTTTTTGGTGTTGGGTTATTTTATGATTTTGTTTTCCATTTCTATTGAGTTGACCTTTTACACTTTATTACTGGTCCCAATTTCAGGCGCAGCGATTTCCTATATTGCCAAAAGGCTGAAGCGTAGAGCTAAGTTCACTCAAGAATCCCTTGGTCGCATGACCAATATCCTTGAAGAGACATTATCAAGTATGCGGGTGATAAAGGCATTTAATGCGCAATGGTATACGCAACATAAATTCAAAGAGGAAACTAAGATTTATGCTCGCCAGAATATAAAAATGGCTAATAAATCCAATTTGGCGGCGCCATTGTCCCAAGTATTGGGAACGACAATGTTATGCATGATTTTGATGATTGGGGGTAATATGGTATTAAGTGGGAATGATCAACTGGAACCATCGAGTTTTATTTTATTTTTGGTCACTTTTGGTCAGCTAATCGTGCCGTCTAAAAATATCGCCAATGCCTATGCCAATATTCAGAAGGGGATGGTTTCTGGAGAGCGCATTTTCCAATTGATTGATACCCCCGTTGCGGTTAAGGACGCCCCTTCTGCAAGCCGTTTAGAAACCTTTGCCAAGGTGATCACTTTTGAAAACGTATCTTTTGCCTATGAAGAACGAATGGTCCTAAGGGAGCTTAATTTTTCTATTGATAAGGGGAAAACACTTGCCTTAGTAGGTCATTCTGGCGGAGGAAAGTCGACTATAGCCGATTTACTTGCTCGATTTTACGATCCGAGTAAGGGGGTTATTCGTTTAGATGGGTGCGACATCAGAGAGCTGGAAATTTTTTCGCTGCGTGCGAAAATGGGAATAGTGACGCAAGAATCTATCTTATTTAACGATTCTATTGGTCAGAATATTGCTTTTGGGAAACCGGAAGCGCAATTGAATGAAATAATAAGTGCAGCGAAAATGGCCAATGCTCATCAATTCATTATGCAGCTTGAAGAAGGTTACGATACCATTATAGGTGAGCGAGGGTCTAAGCTTTCGGGAGGGCAGCGCCAGCGAATTAGCATAGCCAGAGCACTACTCAAAAATCCTGAAATTTTAATTTTGGATGAAGCGACTTCTGCCTTAGATTCGGAGTCGGAGCAATTGGTTCAAGAGGCTATTATAAACCTTACCAAAAACCGAACTACCTTGGTTATCGCGCATAGACTGAGCACCATCCAAAATGCAGATTATATTTTGGTATTGAAAGACGGCGAAATAGCACAATCGGGAACCCATCAATCATTATTGCAGCAAGGGGGTATTTATAAAAAGCTGTTGGAAATTCAAAATATCCCAGCGGCCCCAGATAAGGAGAAAATTTCTTGACGTGCCTATGCTCAAAGTTAATTATTTTACTGCCGAACCTATAATCAGTATCAGATGAGAAACTTCAAGCGCATTTTTTATCCACTTTATTTGGGCGTATTGATTTTGATTCTTTTTATATTCTTGTATACCTCAGAAATATTGGCGTTTTTTCAAGAATGGGGCTTTTGGGAAAATGAACAGACTCTTCCGGTAATAGGAGGGCCAATGATTATATTTTTAAGCGTATTGATGGGGATCGCATTTATTACTGAAAACCTTCATATTTCAAAGCTTAAAGGTGAGAGGAGAAAGTTTGAGGCGGAATTGAATTTGCTGAAGGCGAAGCTATATGATCAGGTGGGCAAGCAGGATGCTGCTGCGGCCCAAACGAACCAACAAATAATAAAAGATGAAACAGAATGGTGATTCAATTCAACTAATAAGAGAGGAACTTAAAGAGGCCCAGGGCTTATTAGAAAAATTCATTGCTTCAGAGGAAATGTTACAGTGCGTTTCAGATATCGCGGCGGTGATGATTAATGCAATCCAAGAGGGGGGTAAGATTATTTCCTGCGGAAATGGGGGTTCTCATTGCGATGCGGTGCATTTTGCCGAAGAATTAACGGGTAGGTACAGAGATCATCGAAAAGCCCTTCCTGCCATGGCTATTTCGGATGCGGCACACCTTACTTGTGTGGGTAATGATTATGGGTTTGAAGCCATCTTTTCAAGATTTATTGAGGGAATGGGTAATAGCGGAGATGTGCTTTTAGCCATCAGTACCAGTGGCAATTCCATGAACATCGTGAATGCGGTGAGGGCGGCAAAAGAAAAGAATATGAAAACGATTGTGCTCGCGGGAAAAGATGGGGGTAAGTTGGCAGAGATGGCAGATGTTGTATTGATTGTGCCGCATTTTGGATTTGCAGATAGAATTCAGGAAATACATATCAAGATCATCCACATTTTGATCTTATTGATCGAGCAGAAAATAACTGATTGATGATCTGATGCTGAGAATAAAATTTAAAAATAAATAGTTTAATAGCTAGCTTAATCGCGATTTCCAACGACTAATATATCAAGATATCTTCCGGTATTGCGGTTATTGACTTCAACTGGATGTTTTTATAAAATAATTCAGCACCTTCCGATTGCAGTTGAATTTTACCTTTTTTTAATGGGATTGTGCCAGTTTCAGAGAATTGTCTTGATCGGTATAAGACCATTACGACTACCTCATTGACTATATGAATAGCCGTATCCCCAAAGCAGATCAATTCTAAGGTATTCCATTCCCCACTTGGATATTCTGGGTCGGGAAATTTGGTAGCGTGCCTTCCAGCCACACTATTTTCACTAAAGGCACGTAAGAGGGAGCCAGGCTTATAGATATAATTGTCATCTGTTTGTTCGGTGGGAACATCCATTATCCCTCCTGCCACGCCCCAATAGTCTCCACAATCTCCTTCTTGAATTTGGAATTCCTGTGAACGCATCCAAAACCCGCCGTCAGCACCATGATTACCCACGGCATGGTACAAAAGACCACTATCCCGTTTGTTGTTTTCTTTTGGACGATGTTTGGTTTGCCCCCATTTAAAATTAAGTTTTAAGTGATAGTTTTCATATTCTTGTGTTGTTGAAATCCCGCCCCATTGTTCCCCTGACACTCGGATGACTTGTTGTTGGTCTTCGCTTACGACTGAAAAAATATTTTTTGGGTCTACGTTTAGGCCTACGGGATCCCCTACTTTTTCAACGGTCGAATCACTAGTTTGCATCCATTCGGGTCCAAGGTAGGTGTCCCAGCCAGAAAGATCATGACCATTAAATAATAGTTCCCAATTTTTTTGATTTTTCGAATGTTCACAACCGAATAAAAATGCAGTAAACAAAACACCTGCTATTAAAGGAGATCGATTCATAAAAAAATAAATTAGTTTATATAAAGATAAGCAATTAGCGGCCACTTAAAAGGTAGAAAATCTTATTTTGGAAGATCAACTGAACAGCGCTTAAGTAACTAACTAAAAGACCCAGTTGAAGACATAAAATGCACGGTTATACGAGTAAAGTTGACCTCTAGCTTGTAATTACGGCAAGTGTCATGTATTTTAATGACCTCTTTAAATGATGATTTCAATATGTTATGTTAGCTAAAACCTATGGTAGCGCAGTATACGGTGTTAATGACTTCATTATAACGATCGAGGTAGATGTTGGCCAAGGAACCCAGTTTTTTATGGTCGGACTTCCTGATTCAGCCGTTAAAGAAAGTCAACAGCGGGTTGAGGCCGCGATTAAGTTTTTTAACTACCACATGCCGCGCCAGAAGGTTGTAGTAAATTTGGCACCTGCTGATATCAAAAAAGGAAGGGTCATTTTATGACCTACCCATCGCATTGGCCATCTTAAGCGCCTCTAATCAAGTTGATTTACCAGGGCTTGATCAATATTTGGTGATGGGAGAATTATCCCTTGATGGTCAATTGCGCCCCCTTAGGGGGGTGCTCCCGATTGCCATAGAGGCGAGAAAGCAGGGGTTTAAAGGATTATTTTGCCCAAAGAGAATGCAAGGGAGGCTGCCATTGTTGATCATTTAGAGGTAATAGGTGTTGGGGATATCCAGCAAGCGATTGATCATTTGAGCGGAAAAAATAGGATCGTGCCGCTGGTCTACGATACCCGAGACACTTTTGAGGTTGGATTAGATCAGTACGCGGTAGATTTTTCAGATGTTCAGGGGCAAGAAAATATAAAAAGGGCGTTTGAAATCGCCGCGGCAGGGGGACATAATGTCATCATGATAGGCCCACCAGGAGCAGGAAAGACCATGCTGGCAAAGCGACTATCTACTATTTTGCCACCACTAAGCCTTCATGAGGCGCTAGAAACGACCAAGATTCATTCAGTAGCAGGTAAATTGGGCAATGATGCTAATTTGTTGTCCGTTAGACCTTTTAGGTCGACTCATCATACGATCAGTGATTCGTCTTTGGTAGGAGGTGGTGGGATTCCGCAGCCAGGGGAGATATCATTAGCCAACAATGGTGTCTTGTTTTTGGATGAGTTGCCGGAATTCAAAAGATCTGCCCTTGAGGTGATGCGTCAGCCACTTGAAGAGCGTAGAGTCACCATTTCTAGGGCCAAGGTATCGATTGAATATCCTGCCAACTTTATGTTGATTGCTAGTATGAATCCATGCCCTTGTGGTTTTTATAATCATCCAGAAAAGGAATGTGTTTGTCCGCCTGGGACGGTTCAACGGTACTTGAACAAAATCAGCGGACCGCTACTGGATCGAATCGATCTTCATGTGGAGGTGACCCCTGTTTCCTTTGATCAGATGACGTCAAACCGAAAGAGTGAATCCAGTGCAGAGATCCGCAAGCGGGTAGCAATGGCACGAACCTTACAAAAGGAGCGATTTAAAGACCAGCTGGGGATCCATCACAATGCCATGATGAATGCTCAAATGGTCAAGAATATTTGCACCATTAATGGGGGCGGTAAAGTGCTCTTAAAAATCGCCATGGACAAGCTAGGGATCTCGGCCCGCGCCTATGATCGCATATTGAAAGTTTCAAGAACGATAGCCGACCTTGCTGGGGCAGAGAAAATTCAAATTGAGCATTTGGCTGAAGCGATTCAATACAGAAGTCTTGATCGAGAGAGCTGGGCAGGATGATTTTAATTTTTCTATTTATAAATAATCGCCACAGCAGCACTGCTTTTGGTAGCAGATAATGGATATTCGTAATCAAAAAGTAGCTGATGCCTGAAATGCCGATGAAAAAACTTAGCGGGATATTTAAAAAAACTTTAGTCGTGTTGCTCAGTATCATTGCCGTTTTGACAATGGCTACCGTTACATGGGTAGACAGAACACCTTATATCGAACTTGATTTCTATCAAAAGATGACTAGTGAGCTCAAGGACGTACGACAAGATTTCCCCAAATGGACAGGAGGTGACACCTTATTAATCGGATGGTCCCAGGTCAATTTGACGCCTTACGGATTGGTGCCTTTGGCTGGTTATGGTAACCGAAAACCTAAAGAAATGACGGCGGTTCATGATTCGATTTTTGTCAATACCGTTATTTTTAGCAATGGTACCATGAAGGCGGCGTTGGTAACTGCCGATCTATTGATCATTCATCCTGAGATTACCAATTTGCTAGAAGAAAAATTAAAAACAATAGACTGGCAATTGTCGCAAGTATTTTTGACGGCGACTCATTCGCATTCGAGTATGGGGGGTTGGGCGCCGGGCCTTGTGGGAAATTTAATTGCGGGAACCTATGATCAAAAATATGTACAGCACATCGTTGATAAAATGATTCTCAGTATTCAAATAGCGGAGGCAACACTTAATTTTGGAGCAATGGGCTATAGCGAATTGATTGTGCCTAGCTTGGTTCGAAACAGACTCGTTGGCGCCGAGGGCCTAGTAGATCCTAGCCTTAAAATACTGGGCTTGAAGTCGGGCGGACAAGAAGGATTGCATCTTGTATTTAGCGCGCACGCGACTTGTTTAGGAGGAACCAACCATGAAATGTCAAGAGATTATCCTGGAATTTTGGTTGATGAATTAATCAATCAAACTAATTTAACCTATGCTGCTTATAGTGCGGGCGCCGTCGCAAGTATGGGACCAAACAGTAATGATTTGAGGCAATTTGAAGGCAGCAATTACCTAGGACATGAACTTTCTGCACAGATCGCGTTGCTACAACAGTTTGGATTGCCGTATCAAAATGATTTGAAATTACGGTCTTTGAGATTTCCTTTATTTTTAAGAGATCCAATGGTTAAAATTTCACAGCATCTTGCCTTAAGGCCTTGGATTTTTAATTGGGCGTTTGGTGAGTACGCCGCCGAAATCTCGCTGCTGCAGCTCAATGATGTATTAATGATAGGCTTGCCTTGCGATTTTTCTGGTGAGCTGGCGATGGAGTTGTATGAATATGCGGCATCGAAACAATTACATTTGATTTTAACTTCTTTTAATGGAGGATATATTGGCTATGTACCAAAGGATAAGTGGTATGATCTTCCTAAGTATGAAACCCGATCTATGAGTTGGTATGGGTTTGACAATGGGGCTTATTTTCTAGAAATGATTAAAATGCTGATAGATGAAGCCCATAACGATTAAGCGACCAACCTTAATTATACATGAGGTACGAGCGAAAGCGAATATTCAATGGATGGTGAGCAAGGCCAAAAGACTTGGGTTACATTTTCGTCCACATTTCAAAACCCATCAATCGGCCACTGTCGGACAATGGTTTCGGGATGCAGGGGTAGAAAGAATAGCCGTTTCATCGGTTTCTATGGCAGCATATTTTCAGGCACACGGATGGCAGGACATTACCATTGCATTTCCCTATAATCCGTTAGAATGGGAGGAAATTGATCAGCTTTCTGAGAACGGGCGGTTGACTGTGACCATAGAATCCGCTTGGGCGCTGGCGGATTTAAAGTTAAAAATCAAGCATCCGATTCGTTTTGTAATTAAAGTCGATGTGGGTTACGGTAGGACAGGAATCAAGAGTTCTGACGCTGCCTTAATTAGGAATCTGGCAGATTCTGCCACTGAAAAATGTCAATTTGCTGGATTATTGGCACATGCTGGACACACTTATGAGGCGGTTGGAAAAGAGGCGATTGAAAAAATCCATCGGGCCAGTATTCAGTCATTAAATCAATTATCAGCAACTTTTTTGAACAAACCCTTTATCAGTTACGGAGATACACCAGCGTGCTCAGTTTCAGAATATTTTGAGGATGTGTCTGAATTGCGATGTGGTAATTTTATTTATTATGATTTAACTCAAGCCAAAATTGGCTCTTGTAGAGAAGATCAAATTGCGGTCGTATTGGCATGTCCTATTGTCGCCCAACATTTTGATAGAAGAGAAGTGGTGATCTATGGGGGAGCCATCCATTTGTCAAAGGACTTTATTGAAGAGGGTGGCAAGTATTACGGTAAAATAGTAGCGTTCAAGGGATTAGAGTGGCAGATCATGGAAGGGGTATTTTTGAAAAAAATATCACAAGAACATGGAATTATTCAATTGCCGGAAGAATATGATCCATTAGTCTTCCAAATAGGGGCAATACTTGGCGTTTTGCCGGTGCACGCTTGTTTGGCTGTTGATTCGATGACGGCTCAGCAGACCCTTGGAGGGGTAAAAATTGAAAAAATGACCAAAATCTGATCATATGGATCGAGCGCCTTCTTAAATGTTTATTGGGCGGGCTTCGATGATCTTTTCAACGTTACTTAGGAAATTGGCACATTGACATGTCGCTCGGCATGATAGGAAGAGCGCACTAATGGGCCGGATTCTACATATTTTAATCCTCTTTTCAAGCCCTCTTCTTTGTACTTTTCAAATTGGTCTGGATGAATAAATTCTGCCACTTCAATATGCATTTTGGTAGGTTGCAAATATTGCCCAAGGGTTAAAATATGCAAACCAGAAGCGACCAAGTCATCTATTGCCTTGAATATTTCGTCTTCTGTTTCTCCAAGTCCGAGCATAATGCCAGATTTTGTTCTTTTACCAAAATCCTTAGTACGTCTGATTTGTTCCAAGCTTCTTTCATACCTAGCCTGTGGTCGGACTATTCGATAAAGTCGCTCGACAGTTTCCATGTTATGGGAAACCACCTCTTGGCCAGCAGCGATCATACGTGACAAGGCTTCCCAATTCCCCTTGACGTCAGGGATCAATGTTTCTATAGTCGTGCTTGGACTGAGTTCCTTAACCTTGCTCACGGTTTGATACCAAATTTCAGCACCACGGTCTTTTAATTCATCTCTATTTACCGAGGTAATGACGGCGTGTTTTACCTGCATGGTCGCAATGGCTTCGGCCACTCTTTGGGGCTCAGCCTCGTCGTAGTCAGGAGGCCTACCAGTAGCTACCGCACAAAAAGTACAACTCCTCGTGCATACGTTTCCTAAAATCATAAAGGTAGCGGTACCGGCGCCCCAGCATTCTCCCATATTGGGACAATTACCGCTTTCGCAGATGGTATGAAGTTTATGTTGATCCACAATTTTGCGAACTTTTGCATACTCATGGCCAACAGGAAGCTTCACTCTCAGCCAATCAGGCTTTTTGATTCGATTATTTGGAGAATCAGCAATTACAGGTAACTCTATCATTCAAGTATTTTTATGTCAATTTCAAATAATTAATTGCGTTTACCCCAGAAAAATGTAAAAAAAGCGGAAGTATAAACGGCGCGATTGGGTTGGGTTGGGATAATAACGATCTCTTTGATGTAAGCTTCTGCCATGATTCCAAATTCAATACCCACTACGTTTCTCTTAAAACTACCAAATTCAAAATCAATGGCAGCCTTGGCATTTAGTCCAGGGATAATTTTGGCTTTACCAAATCCTTGTAAAAACTTGCCGGCACCTTGAATGGATTGGATTGTAGGATATAATACTGGATTATAAACTACATATTCACCACCAGAGGTTAGTACATAATAAGGGATCACCAAGCCTATTGACGGCCCTGCGGCAATGTTTGCATTTATCTGTACACCTTTCTGACTTTCTTTTTTGTATAGGAGCTTATCCCTCCCGTAGAGACCCCTAATCGCAAATAACTTATTTTGTTTTCCCCAAATAAAGGAGGTACCGTTTTGACCTGAAGTATACTTTTGCTCGCTGGGATGTTTGACGTTTACCATTTCAAGACCAAAAGTTTCGAATAGGTTGTCATTATTCAGTCTAGCATATCGAAAGACGACACCACCGATCAATCCACTATTGGTATTGGTAGTTACCCCCCAAATAAGTTCATTTTTATATTCATCATCATTTTCAAATTGCGCAAAAAGCCCAAGAGAACAGGTAAGAATAAAAAAAGTCAAGAACCCTTTAACCATTAAAATATTTTCTATATCGTTGTAAACGTATATGTAAAGGTAAAAGTTTGTCCATGCAATTCAAATCGAATTATAAAGGTCAATTGAGGACCGTAGCCGAACATCTTGGTTCTGGAGATCAATTAATCACAGATGCCCCAATTGATAACAATGGAAAAGGAGAAACATTTTCTCCAACGGACCTGGTGGCAACGGCACTGGGGAGTTGTATGATGACTATTATGGCCATAGAAGCAAAAAAATACGGCATGAGACTTGGGGATTTGACATGGGAGACGACCAAGGTTATGCGGGTCAATCCTCGGACCATTTCAAAAATAAAAATCCATTTTTCTTGGCCTAACTGCTTGCTTACTGATGATCAAAGGGCGTGGTTAAAAGAGAAAGGACTCAGTTGTCCTGTTGCCTTGGCGCTGCATCCGGATATTATACAGGAGGTCACTTTTGATTTTTAATATTTCGCAGTTCGGATAGCAGTTCGGCGTAATTAATTCCAAAATGTGATTCTTGATAGGTTACGATACCGTCTTTAATCAATAATAGTTGAGGAGATTGATGGGTAATTCCGAAGAGGGTGGCTACTTCATTAGAAACTGATCTATATCTGAGTAAGTCTAAAAAGTAGGCTTTAAGGGTTCCAACTTCGTCTTCTTTCCATTTTCTTTGAAGCCTATCGAGGGATACGGCACTAGTAGAACAACTCGTGCTATGTTTAAAAATCATCACAGGAGTTTTATAAGATTGCTCTTTAACGGTTCTCAATTCATTTTCATCAGTAAGGGGGATCCAAGTCATCAGTTGTTCCAGATTTTACGTTCTTTCCTATCAAATTTAGGAGATTCGATATGTCCTTTAATGCCGTCTGGAGTTTGAGTAGTTGGTGCTAATTTTACCCAAATCGAATTTAATTCTCTGTTTTTTGAGTCGAAATACCCACCGTTCGATGCGCTGCGGATACCCAAATTAATCATTTTCGGCCCCGCATAGGCGGTCCATGATTTGTTCCAAGGCAGATTTATATTTAACCAAGCAGCTTCACTTTGAAAAAAAATGCGCTGATCTTGTATCCTACGAATTTTCATAAAAGCGTAATCATTTGCAGGACGTTCAGAATACCTTGGTGCAGCGCCCAAAACGAATCCACTAGGACGTTTTGCAGATTTGACACCTTTGAATTTTAGGTTGTTGGACGAAAAAGGCGAGGCAGACGATTTATCTTTTCCTTGTAGGGACTTAAGATCTTTTCTTTTTACCTCGATGGTCATAAGTTTCCCCTGACTATCGGTGATTAATTGCGCTTCGGAGCGATAGTGGGCGCCTAGAAACACTATAAAAAGCAAAAGTGATAATATGTATTTTGATTTCCTCAAGAAATAAAATTTCCTTCAAAATTAACAAATTTAATAGTTCAGTAGTGATTTTATTCGATTCAATAATCTCGAGTTAGGTAAAAACGCTTGTTCCAAGGCAGCAGCAAAAGGGACGGGTGTATCTAAACTACCTTCCCGAAAAACTGGCGCATCTAAATCTTCAAAGCAATTGCTCCCAATCCAAGCAGCGATTTCCGCACCAATACCTCCTGTGATGCAATCTTCGTGTAAGACCATGACTCTGTTGGTTTTCTTTACAGAAGCCGCTACCGTTTCCTTATCCCAGGGTAATAGCGTCCTCAGATCCAAAATCTCAATATTTTGGATTTCTTTAGCAACGTCAAGTGCCCAATGAACCCCCATCCCGTAGGTAACAATGGTTAAAGCCGAACCTTCTTGGACGACACGGGCTTTGCCGATTTCAATGGTATAATAGGCTTCTGAAACCGGTCCGGATAATGATCGATATAAATATTTATGCTCAAAAAAGAGGTAAGGATTGGGGTCTTCAATAGCCGCACACAATAATCCTTTGGCTTCTTCTGGATTGGATGGGTATACGATTTTTAAACCTGGGGTATGAAAAAACCAAGCTTCATTGGATTGTGAATGAAAAGGGCCCGCGCCTACACCTGCCCCGGTGGGCATTCTGATGACCACATCGGCAGATTGTGACCAGCGATAATATGATTTTGCAAGGTTATTGATGATTTGGTTGAAGCCGCAAGTGACAAAATCCGCAAATTGCATTTCCATAAGGGCTTTCATTCCAGCAATACTCAAACCCAAAGTGGCCCCCACAATGGCAGATTCACAAAGAGGTGTATTTCGGATGCGGTCAGATTCAAACCGCTCCAAAAAGCCTTCTGATATTTTGAAGACGCCACCGTATTCTGCAATATCTTGCCCCAAAAATATCAACTCTGGATATCTCTCTAGGCTTTGTTTGATTCCTTCTGAAATAGCATCGACAAACCGGATTTCCCTTTTAGTCGTTTCGGGAATCTTAATTTCTTGCTGGAATGGTGCATATACATCCGCTAGTTCGAGATCAAGGGTGCTGGCAATTTTCTCTTCGTCAAATGATTTTTTAGTTGCGGCATTGATTGCGGCATTAATTTCTGCACGAATGTTTTTGATAATTGACGGATCAACTCCCGATTCGATCAAAAAAGACTCGTAATTCATTATGGGGTCTTTTTTGGCCCAATGATCCATTAATTCTTTGGGAACGTACTTGGTGCCTGAAGCTTCCTCATGTCCACGCATTCGAAAAGTTCTGGCCTCAAAGATCACCGGTCTCGGAGTTGCGCGAATTGAGATACAAACTTTCTCCAATTCATTCATTACTTCCAAAATATTATTACCATCTACAGATATTGCTTCAATTCCATAAGCAGGCCCCTTTACGATAAAAGAATCAAAGTTAAATTGCTGGTTACTTGGTGTAGACAAGCCATACCCATTGTTTTCAATGACAAACACGACAGGGAGATTCCATACAGATGCCACGTTTACGGCTTCATGAAAATCTCCTTGACTTGTTCCCCCATCCCCACTAAATACAAGTGTTACTTTTTTATTTTTGCGTATTAGATCGGCCAAAGCGATACCATCGGCGACGCCAAGTTGTGGGCCTAAATGAGAAATCATGCCAATAATATTGTGGTCCTGTGTGCCAAAATGAAAAGACCGATCGCGCCCCTTTGTATATCCGCTTGCTTTGCCTTGGAATTGTCCAAAAAGACGATCCAATGGAACTTTTCTACTTGTGAATACACCTAGATTTCGATGCATCGGCAAGATGTATTCAGAGGGGGTTAGACACAATGCCGCACCAACACTTATAGCTTCCTGACCAATACCAGAAAACCATTTGCTTATTTTTCCTTGACGTAAGAGGATCAACATTTTTTCCTCAATAAGGCGAGGTGTGATCAGTTCTTTGTATATGTCAATCAGGCTTTCTTCTGACCTTCCATTGCGCTCAAATTTCATTTTTTTAATTAGGTTGAATTTAGCGAATGTAAAGATGGTGCACTTTCATGATTATTTAGATGTTATTTTTACATTTGAATTGGAATTATGGTGGACTTTGAAAAATTTACTTTGACCAATGGATTGCAAGTGGTAGTTCATCAGGATAAAACCTCATCTTTGGTTTGTCTGAATATTTTATATGGAGTCGGATCCCGCAATGAGGATCCTTTGAAAACAGGATTTGCCCATCTTTTTGAGCATCTTATGTTTGGTGGGTCCAAGCACATCCCTTCTTTTGATACTCCATTGCAGGCCGTAGGTGGGGATAACAATGCCTTCACCAGTTCCGACATCACTAATTATTACACGACAGTGCCGGCCAACAATATTGAAACTGCCTTTTGGCTAGAGTCTGACCGAATGCTTGGGCTGTCCTTTGATGAAGAAGTTTTAACTAGAGAAAAGAGCGTTGTTATAGAAGAATTTAAACAGCGGTACCTTAATCAACCCTATGGAGATGTTTGGCTAAAGTTAAGTCCTGAAGCTTATAAAGTGCACCCCTACCGTTGGCCAACTATTGGCAAAGAAATAGCTCATATTGAAAACATCAATATGGCGGATGTTAAAGAATTTTTTAGTACTTATTATGCTCCCGCTAATGCCATATTGGTGATTGCGGGAAACATTAGCCTTCAAGAAGTGCAACGTCTTTGTGTCAAGTGGTTTGAATCTATCGAGAATCGATCTCTTTTAAAACGGAGGATCCCAGTCGAACCGGAGCAAATGGAGTCTAGGCATCTGGATATTCGCGCAGCAGTGCCTCAAAATGCTATTTATAAAGCCTATCATATGCCAGGCAAGAGGGACTCCAATTATTTCGCCCATGATTTGCTTGCCGATATGCTTGGACGTGGGAAATCTTCGATACTGCATCAGCAAGGCGTAAAGTCAGCCCAAGTTTTTTCTTCTATTTCGGCCTATGTCACGGGAAGTATAGATCCAGGATTATTGATCATTAGTGGTAAACTCAGTGAAGGGATGGGGTTTGAGCAGGCTGAGCATATTCTTCAAAATGCGATTGAATCGGTGTCCAATCAGGGATCAGCAGCGCTTATAAAAGTTAAAAACATGGCAGAATCCTCTCTTATATTTGGGGAGGTTGATCTTCTAAACAGGGCAATGAATCTTGCCATTGCAACCCATCTTGGCAATACCGATTTGGTAAATCAAGAAATGGAGATGCTCAAGGCGGTAAGTCAGGATCAAGTACTAGCGGTAACCGCGGATACGCTTAAACCCTCAAATTGCACCTCTTTGTATTACCATAAAAATTAAATGAATGAAACCGAATATTAGAGTTGGCTATGGATACGATGTGCATCAGTTGGCCCCTGGGGTTGATTTTTGGTTAGGGGGTATTAAAGTGCCACATACACACGGTGCATTTGGACATTCGGATGCAGATGTACTCATTCATGTGATTTGCGATGCGCTCTTGGGAGCGGCCAATCTCAGAGACATTGGCTTCCATTTTTCGGACAAGGACCCACGATATAAGGGTATAGACAGTAAGATATTGCTGCGAGAAGTAGTAGACCTACTGGCTGTCAAAGGCTATCAGATAGGCAATATTGACAGCACCGTTTGCCTTCAGGAACCCAAAATTGGGCCTTTGATTGATAAAATGAAAGAGACCTTATCTGAAGTAATGGAGGTTGATGTCAATGATATAGCTATCAAAGCCACAACGACCGAGACACTGGGTTTTGTGGGTAAAAAGGAAGGAGTAGCAGCACATGCAGTGGTCCTTATCTATCATGTTGAGCGCTCGTAGTTTGATCGTGTTGTGAAGTTGCAAGATGACCTTTTAAAATTGATTATGACCGATGACGGGTCCTCTTCTATTACCAACCTAGCATTGAATGAGAATTATCATTCTACCAGAGGTGCCATTGGAGAATCTTTGCATGTATACATCGAGAAAGGTCTTAATTACCTTAAAGAGAGGGGAGGTATGAACAAATCCGTAAAAATATTGGAGATAGGCTTTGGGACTGGTTTAAATGCTATTTTATCTATGGATTGGGCATCGAAAAGTAGTCAAAAAGTTGCCTATACGACAATAGAACCGATACCCTTAGAGGAGCCCCTTTATGCACAATTACAATTCAAGAACTGGCAAGAAAACACTCAAAAGATTCACCAAAGCCCATGGCAAATCCCCTTCGAACTTTCCCCCTTTTTTAGCTTGACAAAAATTAAAACTACCTTAGAGTCGTACAGTAACCCAGACAGTATTTTTGATCTTATTTATTTTGATGCTTTCAGCCCATCCAAGCAGCCAGGAATTTGGCAGATACAAACCTTAGCAAACTGTTTTAGATGGCTTGTGCCCAATGGGGTTTTAGTGACGTATTGTGCCCAAGGGCAATTCAAGAGAAATCTGAAGGAGCTTGGGTTCGTTGTTGAGGTTTTGCAAGGAGCTATGGGAAAGTGGGAAATGGTGCGTGGCACCAAACCGAGTAATAAAATCTAAAGTTCTATGTTTAATTAACCCCCTGTGCTTCTTTTTTAGCAGCGTCAGCAAGATCATCAGTCAGTATTTGTTGTAGCTTCGAAACAGCTGAAACATTAAACGCTCCTACTGGATACACCTTTGAGGCTTCATCCTTGTTATAAATATTACTGGGGACATTAGAAAAAGGAGCGGCAAATAAGGCGCCAAATCCCCCCGACCTATTGGTTTGCAATTTCACTTCATTTAAGAAATAAAAGGCGGCTTCATTGAGGGAATGAATTTCTACATAAACGGTATCATACCGCTGATAAGGCGGATAAAAACGATTGGGGTTATCTGGCATCTCATCGAAGGGGTTAATGGCATCTTGTATGGGCTGAACGAAGACCACACCATCGGTGTTGCCCCCGGCGCTGAATCCCGCGTCATAGGCAATATTGATTTCAGTGGGCTTATTTAAATATTGGCTATTTTTCCATGATTTGATCCAATAGGTGTCTCCGATACCCATCAAATCGGTAGCTACAAATTGAGCCAAATAATAATCTTCCTCAATAAAGGTGGATTTCTCTTCAAAGGCAAAAAGGATAGAATCTACTGGGGGTACAGGCCTTAAAGTGGCGGAGGCCAAGAAATGGTGCCCGTCAATATGGATATTCAATTGATAGGTCATGCCAAGCTGTACAAAAGAATCACTATCCTTATCTCCCCAGACATAGCCCTCTTCAGCCGCCAAAAAATCAAATCTATTGCCATCATCATCTATTAAATAAACTTCAGCTCCCGTTGCTAAATCAGGAAAAGTGGCGTCAAAATAAGGTTGAGACTTGGCTACAAAAATCTTTTGTTCTCCTGGAAGGTCTGTGACCCAGGCGTCAATGGCATATTGACTTAATGTTGGCCCGAGGCCCGGATAAATGGTGTCTTCACAAGAAAATAGAGCAAATAACACGAGTACAATCCAGGGGGTTTTCATGTCTTAAAATTTAAAATTGTAGGAAAATGCAGGAACGAAAGAACCAATAATAGAGACCTGTGAAGCGCTGGTTTGAAGCGGTTGATCGATGGGTTGTCTTTCGGCTCCTTGTGAAAAATAAATGGCGAAAGGATTTTTTCGATTGTAAACGTTGTAAACAGAAAACACGAAATAGTCCGAATTTTTTTTGTTTTTCTTACCAAACCATACGTTATCCAAAGTGATCGATATGTCCAATCGATGATAATCAGGAATCCTAACATTTCCACGTTCATTTTTTAATAACGGAATGACATATCCTTGCTGAGAAAAGCGATCATTGGGAAAGGTAGTCGGGGTACCCGAGAGATAGCTGAAGATACCCGATAACGTCAATCTGTTATTGATTTGGTAATTAGTGGTTATTTTTAGATTGTGTCGTTGATCAAAGCGACTAGGATACCATTGTCCCTTCCTGTTTTGTAAATCATTTCCGTAGTTAATACCATCTACGAGCAGTTCAGATTTCCCAAGTGTGTAGCTTATCCAACCATTGAAACGGCCTTTGGTTTTTCTAATATAAAGTTCTAAACCGTAGGCTCTACCGGCACCACTCATTAAATCTCCTTCTAGAAATTCATTGAGAAGAATATCTGCCCCATCAATATAATCCACTTGATTTTTATTCCATTTGTAATATACTTCAAGGGAAGTTTCAAACAAGTTGGAAGCGAAGTTTTGAAAATATCCCATGGCCACCTGATCCCCTCTTTGGGGTTTTATGTTGTTGGTACTGGGTTGCCAAACGTCGATTGGGGTAGCGGCTATCGTATTGGAAATTAGGTGAATGAACTGATTCATTCTTTGATAGCTCGCTTTAAGTGATGAGTAACTAGTTAATTGATAACGCAGGGAAGCCCTTGGTTCCAGGGCGTGGTAATCAGCGATCGACTCCCAATTGGCATATGTAGTATTATTAATCACGGTTTTTCGTTCCCCGGGGGCAGTAGTTGCATATTCATAAGAACTTCCGGATCCCAAATAGTTGAATCCAGCGTATCTCAATCCATACTGAGCAATTAATTGTTCAGTTAATTTTTGATTGTTGCCAATGTAGAAGGCCGTCTCTAACGATTTTTTCTGATCCAAACTGATGTCGGTAGCGACACCATTGCTTACGCCGATGGCGTTGGCAGGCTCAAATTCATAGAGCAAAAATTCAGCACCAAAGAAGAGTTCATTTTTTGCATTTAAAAAGTAGGTAAAATCAGGCTTAAAGTCATAAGTTTTTATGTTTGAGGACCAATCAAATGTGTCTAAATCGTCTTCTCCAAAGCTAAATCCATAATCATAATTGGAATAGACCCAAGTGAAATTAGAAAAAAGGCGATCATTGAATAAATGGTTCCATCGTAGTGTACCAGTGTTGTTTCCCCAATCAAATCCTTGTCGTGCATCAAATTTGAAAACATCCCTACCAAAATAGCCAGAAAGGTACACGCGGTCTTTATCCCCGACGTTCCAATTGGCCTTAGCGGTCAAGTCATAAAAATACAATGCAGCACCATTATCAAAAATATCGGTAAAGGGTCTTGCCAACACATCCGCATAAGACCTGCGACCAGCCAGAATAAAGGAGGCTTTCTCTTTAACCATAGGGCCTTCTATGGCAATCCGGCTAAATACGGTCCCTACGCCCCCGCCGACCTCAAAATTTTTGTTGTTGCCTTCTTTCATTCGTACATCCAAAATGGAGGAAATGCGCCCACCGTATTGGGCAGGAATGCCCCCTTTATATAATTTGACGTCTTTGACGGCATCAGGATTAAAGACTGAAAAAAAACCAAAAAGATGGGAAGTTTGGTAAACGGGAGCTTCGTCGAGTAAAACCAGGTTTTGTCCTACGCCCCCACCTCTTACATTAAAGCCTGACGCACCTTCTCCAACAGTGCTCACACCGGGGAGTAATTGAATGCTTTTAATGATGTCTACTTCTCCAGCGAAGGAAGGTGTTTTGAGTACTGATTTGATGTCTAGCCTTGACGTACTCATTTCAAGATTAGTCACATTGGCATCTTCGCGCTCGGCGGATACGGTCACCGCTTCCAATTCTTTGTCTGATTCTCTCAGCTCTACGTTGCGTTTAGTGTTTTGATCTAGGGTCAATAGTTGGCTTTGGCTATCAAATCCTACATAGCTGATGATCACATTATAAGTGCCAGGCGAGAGGGTAATAGAGTAGAAGCCATAGACGTTGGTGATCACCCCCTCACCAAGCTCTTCAATATACAAAGTGGCACCGATGAGGGATTCTCCGTTGGCAGCATCCGAAATCTCCCCACTTAAGGTTACTGAATTTTGAGCCTGGAGGTGGGTGCTTAACCCCATTAATATCAGTAATAAATATTTGTACATAGTTTGATTAATTCACAAGGAGGCTTCTAGTGATGTTCTTACGCAAAACAAATCGATTTGTTTATCATAAACAGACGATTGATTAGGGAAGTTCCTTTTTCAATTTGTTAATAATGAGGCTTGCATGATTACGAGAATTCTCAATAAACCACTTATTAGTTTTCAGACCGCCACAGATGACACCGGCCAAAAAAATTCCAGGAACGTTGGTTTCCATGGTTTCAGAGTCATAAATGGGCGTATTATCCGCATCTTTACCGATCTCAATCCCCAAATCATCAAGTAATTTAAAATTTGGCTGATAACCAGTCGTTGCCAAGACGAAGTCATTATCAAGCGTCAAAACACCATTGGGGGTTTTGATTGTGAGGTAGTTTTCTGTGATTGAGGTGACGGTAGATTCAAAATGAGCTTTTATAGATCCCTCTTTGATACGATTCAAAATATCGGGAAGTACCCAGTATTTGACATTGGCACCAATTTCATTTTCTCTAATTATCATGGTCACTTCTTTGGCACCTTTGCGATAGGTTTCTAAAGCGACATCTACGGCCGAATTAGCGGCACCGATTACAGCGATTTTCATTCCAAAATAGGGATGAGCTTCGCGATAATAATGGTGCACCTTTGAAAGAGTTTCTCCTGAAACATTCAGCAGATAAGGCAGGTCAAAAAATCCAGTAGCGACGACAATGGACTTGGTGTGATAACTGTTTTTGGAGGTACTTACCTGGAAACCAGTTGCTAACTTGGTTACCGTATTGACCTCTTCATAGAGGTTGATTCGCAACGCCCAAGATAATGCAACGCGACGATAATATTCCAAGGCCTCGGCTCGTGTCGGTTTTGGATTGTGCGAGATGAATGGAACCGCTCCTATTTCCAACCGCTCCGAAGTGGAAAAAAAAGTCATGTTGGCGGGATAATGGTAAATTGAATTGACCAAAGTGCCTTTATCTATAATGAGGTGACTTAAGCCCGTTTGCTTGGCAGCAATCCCGCAGGCCAATCCGATAGGCCCTGCTCCGATAATCAAACAATCTATCATGAGAATTTATAGATATTATTTGGGGTAATACAAAAATCCAAAGGAACATCGTGCGATTCGGCAAACGGGATGAAATCTAGCGGAGCGGATAGGCAGAGGCCAATTTTGTGCGCCTTTGCACCACCGAGTTCACTTAGTAGTTCATCATAGTAGCCGGCTCCGTAGCCGATTCTATTCCCTTTTTTGTCAATGGCAAGAAGTGGAATAATCAGCGCATCAACACCTATTAATGTCTTTTTTATCCCACTAGATGGTTCAGGTATCCCGTAGTTATTTGACACTAAATCTATTTTTGGATCAAATAAATAATGCAACATTTGATGGTTCTTGAGATCTGTCCTTGAGACCAGTATTTCCCGTCCAAGGGCCAAGGATTCCCCTATAATTTGATTTGTTTTGGGTTCTTTATTTTTGGGGATTGCCAAATAAGTGTGAAAGGACTGAATCTGCAATTGTAACATAAAATCCAAACAAAGATTTTGAATTTTTTCATTACGAGCAGCATAGACGACCTCATCCAATTGTGTTCGGTACAGTAGGATGCTTTTTCTTAGATTTTGTTTTAAGCCTACTCTTCCCAAAGTATATAAAATATATAATCAAAAGGGTCAAAATGATCAATCAAATCTTGAATGAAGCGGGGATTGTTTAAATAGAAATTGAGAAAATTTTCGTGTCTTTCTTGAAGTACGCCGCCGGGAAATAATTTGTCTTTTAGTGCTTCTAGTTGATTGAGTCCGATTTCGTTTTGAGTTTCTTGTCCTTTTAACAATCTTTTTTCAATATTTTCCAACGCTTTCAGCGCTTTGCTACTTTCAGCACCAATGAACCCTATCAATGATTGATTAATAGATCTAGCCTTTTTTTCAATTTGATCGAAGACTATTTTTAAGTCTTGTTTCTCAAGATCTAAAAGATGTTCATTGTTGCTATTCTTTTGGATAAAGGATGCTTTGAGTGCTTGCTTACTTTGAAATAAGTCCTTGATATGCACATCAAGTTTGGTCATTCTTTTTTCTGTGACTCGATTGACCAGCATACCAAAATTCCGAGGCATCAATATCGGAAAATTCAAAGAATAGTGATCAAAAATTCCTTTTAATTGAAGCCAATAGATAATTTCCGCGGGACCCCCTAGGTAAGCTAAGTTGGGAAGAATAGCTTCTTGATATACTGGACGCATAATTACATTTGGGCTAAATCGTTCAGGGTGGGAATCAATTTCAGCAATCATTTCAGACTTTGAAAAAGTCAAATTTGAACCGTGCACTTTGAAAAGCCCATCTTCAGGAATAATTCTTCTACGATGCGCATCAAGATAGAAAAAATTGATTTTTCGACTAAATGCTTGCGATGAATAGCCTATTTGGCTTAAGGAAAGATTGGTTTGCTCAACCAGGTCATTTGCTTTTTGATTGATTATATCATCTTTAATTACAGAGGAGAATTGTGCCTTTAAAGAAGGTTCATCAGCGTCCAAAACAATCAACCCACCTGCTCCAAAGAGCTCATTTACATAATATCTTACCGAATCGGACAAGGTGTTAAAATTGCCATATGCCTTTTCAAAGAGCTCAATTTTTTCAGGCAATGAATCTATAATAGCTTTTAAAGAACTCGGATCAAATCTACCTACCGCACCAGTTTGTTTGGTTTCCCATGTGTATTTTTTACCAAATAGATTAAAATGATCGATTTCCTCAAAATCATGATCTTCGGAGGCCATCCAATAAATGGGAACAAAATGGCAGTGGGGATATGCTTGGTTGAGCTTTTTGGCCAAATTGAGCGTGGTGACAATTTTGAATATAAAATAAAGGGGCCCTGTAAAAATATTAAGTTGATGACCCGTCGTCACGGTAAACGTATGATTGCTGCGCAAGCTTTCAAGGTTCTTTTTGATTTGATCTGAGATCTCTAAGCCGGAATATTGTTTAGTAATCGCTGCTGCGAGGGCGGTTCTTTTGGCGCCGTCAAATACCCGATTTTTTATAGCGCTTTCAAATGCTTCAATTTTTGGCTCGTACGCGTAAAATTGGCTAAGCGAAGGATTTCCTGAGAGGTAATCAAGGAACATCTTCGAAAAAGAACCAACCTCATGTAGGGACTGATGCGTTGCTTTCATTGGCTTATAGGCTTATTTTGTAGGAATCCCATAAAGATCAAATGCCGAGCTGTCTGTAATTTGAACCATACAAAAATCGCCAATTCGTAAGTATTGATGCGCTGCTGAAATCAATACTTCATTGTCGACTTCTGGTGAGTCGTATTCGGTGCGACCGATAAATTGACCACCCTCAAGTCGATCGATTAACACTTTGTATGTTTTGCCGATCTTTTCTTTATTGAGTTCTTCAGAAATGGTTTCTTGAAGTGCCATGATGGCTTCGACTCTTTCCGACTTAACAGCTTCAGAAATATCATCTTTAAAGTTGAAAGAATGGGTATTTTCCTCATGGGAATAGGCAAAAACGCCCAAACGATCGAATCTATTTTTTTCTACGAAATCCATCAATTCCATAAATTCAGCTTCAGTTTCTCCTGGATGTCCAGCGATCAGTGTCGTCCTAATTGCGATATTTTCTACTCTAGCCCTCATTTGCGCTAATAATGCCTCGGTTTTTTCTCTAGTGGTACCACGGCGCATTAATTCCAACATTTTGGTAGATCCGTGCTGGAGGGGAATGTCCAAATAATTACAAATATTGGATCTACTGGCCATTACATCGAGTACGTCCATTGGAAATCCTGAAGGAAATGCATAATGTAGGCGAATCCATTCTAAACCTTCAATATCAGACAAGCGTTCTAAAAGTTCAGCAAGCGCTCTTTTTTTGTAGAGATCTAATCCGTAATAGGTTGAGTCTTGAGCGATGAGCAGAATTTCTTTAGTGCCATTTCTGACAAGATTCTTTGCTTCAAGTAATATGTCTTGAATCGGCTTGGAAAGGTGTTTTCCGCGCATTAGGGGAATGGCACAAAATGAGCAAGGGCGATCACAGCCCTCTGAAATTTTCAGATAAGCATAATGATTCGCGGTTGTAGTAATACGTTCGCCAAGCAATTCATTTTTATAGGTTGCATTAAACCGCTTAAGGAGCATGGGCAACTCCATGGTTCCAAACCAAGCATCGACATTGGGAATTTCATTTTGAAGATCTGTCCGATAGCGCTCCGAAAGACAGCCTGTAACGTAGACTTTTTCAACAAGACCTTCTTCTTTGGCGTCTACATAGCGCAAGATGGTATCAATCGATTCCTGCTTGGCATTATCAATAAATCCACAGGTATTAATGACCACAATGTTGGCGTCATCCTTTAAGGACTCATGAGTGGCATCAATATTGTTCCCTCTTAATTGGGTTAAAATCACCTCTGAGTCAACTATATTTTTGGAACAACCCAGTGTTACAATATTGACTTTATCTTTTTTTCTTCCTTTCGTTTTCACCGATCAACAAATAATTTTTTGTAAAGCTAATACAAATGGGTTCGCCTGAGCGCTCAAGATGAGTATCCATTCACTAACTTTGCTCATTATGCGCTATTGGCTCTTTATTTTTATGTGCTATTCGTTGCTATTTGGGGAATCATGTAATGAATTCGAAGAATGTTCCATGAATCCATACAGCAACTATGTCGTTGCCGAATTCAATGTAATGGCCGATGCAGGGCGTACTATTTCTTTTGATTCTGTAGTCCTCGAAGGTTATGGTAGGCTGCCATATGACCAAGACACCTTAGTTTATTTGGCCTTGCCACTTGACATGGACGCTTCAGGGGCGTTATATCATTATTATACAGATTCAATTATCTATACTTTGGGACTAACCTATAAAAAGGAAGGCCTTATCTATGAGCTGCATTGTGATGCATCTGTAAGATTTTATGATTTGGATACCACGAATCAAACATTTGATTCGTTGGTTATCGTGGGTCGAGAACTTAACTTGAGTAACTACCCTATCAATTTTGAGATCTATCTTTAGCATATTATTACTCTCGATTTCCTTCCTTGCTGCCGGGCAATTGGTCGATACGGTCCGCGTAAAATCGGATTGGAATCCTTCCAGAATTCATTTTGGAGTAGATGCCAATCGCTTTTACAACACGGTAGTCAAATCTTATGAGACTTCTTACGGAGGTATGGTAGATATCGATATGCATAAATTTTTTGTTGTTCTGGAAGGTGGTTGGGAAAAAAATCATCGGATAGCATCCTATGAATACACCAATCAAGGTTTATTTTTTAAGGCGGGGGTTGATTATAATTTAATACCGCACAATATCTACAGGAATGCAATGTCATTAGGTGTGAGGTATGCCTCTAGCTATTTTTCAGATCAGCTCGTTTTTGAAGATGATAATTATTGGTATGGTAACCGGACTGCGACCCTTTCCAATGACGCGCTTTCCGCGCAATGGGTGGAAATACTCCTCAACCTAAAAGTAAGAATTTGGAAAAATCTTTTTTTGGGCTCTATCGTAAGAATTGAAACACTTAAAAATCTTTCTGATACCGGTCATCTTGTTCCTTATGACGTTCCTGGATGGGGCAGAAATCGAAAAAGTGGCACGGATCTTAAAACCACCAATATGGGCTTTAGCTATTACGTCATTTGGAATCTCGCTTTTCGGGAAAAAGAGATTCCTAATAAAAAACAGAACTGATTTCGGGCTTATAGAAATCGGATATCTTCTAGAATACCCACTCCGATTTTTTCATCAATTAATGCCAATACTTTTGATTTTGACATAGTGAGTTCCTGTTTTAAAGGGGCGGAACTCACATGAACAAACAATATTTTATTTTTGATAAAGAGCCGAGAAGTTCTTTTTGAGATGGTGGCTCCCATTACCTCATCCCACATGGTGATGAGTTTATGTTCATTGAGTTTGGTGTCAAGGTTTTTTTCTTTCAAAAACTTGCTCAATGCATCTTTAATACTTTGCATGTGGTCATTATCCATTGTCTATCAGTGCCCCGTTATTAATTTCAAAAACTTGCGTATTTTGATACTCACTCAAGAGCAAAGATGCTCTTTCTTTTCGAGCATCGGTTATGAAAACTTGACCAAATCTTTTTTGATTAGTGAGCAGTGCAGTCAATCTAGCAATTCGGTCATCATCCAATTTATCAAAAATGTCATCTAGAAGTAATAGGGGTTTTTTTTGAGTCTCATGGGCCAAGTAATCATATTGTGAGAGTCTCAGGGAAATTAAAAAACTTTTTTGCTGACCCTGAGAACCAAATCTTTTCAAGGGTAAGCCATCCATTAAAAAGACATACTCATCTTTATGAGCCCCTATATTTGTACGCAGGTTAGTCATGTCTTTTTGTCGGCTGTTGCTGAAAAGTTGTTCGAAATCCTCCTTTTCCGTATCGGATTGATAGTGCAACGTACAAGTTTCTTTTTCAAATACAATTAAGGCTTCATTTGAGCTTAAAAAAGGGAGAAACCGCCTTATAAATTCCTTGCGGACTTTCCCTAATTTTTTGGACAGCGGAATTAAGTGAGCGTCGTAGGTATCTAGTAATTGGGACTGTGAGCCAGTTATTCTACCTTGCATTAGTTTAAGCAAAGCATTTCGCTGGTTTAAGACTTTGTTATAAGTAATCAGATTCTCAAGATAGCCGTGGTCGTATTGCGAAATGCAGCCATCGACCCATTTTCTACGAACCTCACTTGCATCCTGTATCAACTCCCCATCATATGGGGTACTCAATACCAGTGGAAATTCCCCGATATGATCAGTAAATCTTTCATATGGATTCCCATTGCGCTTGATAATTTTTTTTTTACGAAGTTCTTGGTAACAGATCACTTGATCCGTATTTCCTCCTTTTTCGAAGGTGCCTTTAATGAGAAAAAATTGTGCACCTTGTTTAATGGTTTGATTATCAGTCATCGTAAAGGCACTTTTTGTAAAAGATAAATAATGCAAAGCATCTAGTAAATTGGTTTTACCTGTACCATTTTGACCAACGATCAAGTGTAGGTTGTTGGAAAACGCCAAATTAAGTTTTTGGTAGTTTTTGAAATTTTGGAGTTCTAATGCTTGGATTTTCATTAAATTTGAGGATAGTTGCAATTTGACTATTTTCGCATTTCCCTTAACATATTTATTGGCAAATTAAAGAAATTTAAAGATTAGCATTAGAGGTATGACAGCTAAAGCAAAAAAAAGTAATAAGGAAATATTTTCGAAAGACACCTATATGGGTTGGTATCGTCAGATGCTTCTCATTAGAAGATTCGAAGAAAAAGCAGGTCAATTGTATGGTCAGCAAAAAATAAGGGGCTTCTGCCATTTATATATTGGACAAGAAGCTTGTGCCGCAGGATCCGTTTCTGCCTTGAAAAAGGGGGACAAATACATCACTTCTTATAGGGATCATGCGCATCCCTTGGCCCTAGGAACGTCCCCAAAATACATTATGGCAGAACTTTACGGGAAAGTTACGGGGGTTTCAAAAGGGAAAGGAGGATCCATGCACATGTTTGATAAAACGGTGGGATTTGTGGGAGGTCATGGTATTGTGGGGGGTCAAATCCCTTTAGGTGCAGGGATTGCTTTTGCAGAACAATATAAGGGGACTGACAACTTATGTATTTGTTATATGGGAGATGGTGCTGTACGGCAAGGCGCCTTTCATGAAGCATTGAACTTGGCTATGACCATGAGGATACCAGTGATTTTCGTCATTGAGAACAATGGGTATGCCATGGGAACTTCTGTTAAACGCAGTTCTAACGTCACAGAGCTGTATCAGCTAGGAGAGTCTTACGACATTCCATCTGCGGCAGTTGATGCCATGAGTGTAGAAGCGGTACATAACGCAGTGGCGGAAGCTGCTGACCGTGCCAGAAGAGGAGACGGTCCAACCCTGCTTGAATTTAGGACTTATAGGTACAAAGGGCATTCAATGTCTGATCCGGCAAAATACCGAACTAAGGAAGAAGTGGCTTCTTATAAGGACAGGGACCCGATTGAGCAAGTAAAAGACGTCATTCTTAAGCAGAAATTTGCGACGGAAGAGGAATTAGGGATTATTGACAGTGATCTTAAAGCACTCATAGCCGAGGCGGTGGTGTTTGCCGAAGAATCCCCCTATCCAGACGCTTCAGAGGCTTATCAGGATGTTTATGCTGATAAGAATTATCCTTTTGTGCTTGAGTGATTTTCAAATCACAATATTCCCTTATCTTTGCGAACTTAAAAATTAATTTAGATGGCCAAGTCCAAAAATAAAAATACAGAAGGATTAGATTTTATTGAAAATCCAGATGTGCTGGTTAATAAAGTGGAAGTTTTTTTCGCTGAAAAGAGAAATCAAAAAATCGTAGCTATTGTTGGTGGTGTAGTCATTGCCATCATTTTAGCCTTTTTAGGAGATTCCTACGTAAACAACGGTAAAAATGCAGAAGCGCAAGAAGAGATGTTTCAAGCAGTTTATTATTTTGAATCGGATAGTCTAGGTCAAGCCCTTAATGGAGATGGGAATAGCTATGGCTTCATAGATATTGTATCACTGTATCCTGGAACTGCCGCGGCCAACTTATCTAGTTTTTATATAGGCGTTACTTACATGAAACTGAAAGATTTTTCAAATGCCATAAAATATCTGAAAGATTTCAGCGGGGATGACTATCTAATACAAACTAGGGCTTATGCCCTCATAGGTGATGCCTATATGGAGTTAGATGATTTTCAAAATGCTTCTGAATATTTCGAGAAGGCAGCGAATTACAAAAATAACAAAGAGTTCTCCCCAACATATTTGGCAAAATATGCCTTATCGCTAGAGCTAAAGGGAGATTTGAAAGGTGCGATAACTATTTATGATAAAATCATTAAGGAGTATAATCAATCTACATTGTTTCAGGAGGCTACAAAGCAGAAGGCAAGGCTGGAGGGATTAAACACCAAATAATCAATCTTATTTATAAAATTATAATAGGGTAAGGTTGAGAAACCTTACCCTTTTTGCTTATGTCGAGTTCACACAAAAATTTAAGTCAATTCAATACCAAAGCGCTCCCAGAGGTGACTAATAAGAAGTTTGGTATAGTAGTATCAGAATGGAATGAGGAGGTTACCAATTCCTTGATGTCGGGTGCAATCAAAACACTTTTGGAATATGGCGCCCAAAAAGAGCATATTTTAATCGTTAACGTGCCGGGTAGTTTCGAATTGACATTGGGCGCCCAAAAATTAGCTCAGCGCCAAGACATCGACGCAGTCATTTGTCTAGGTTGTGTGATTCAGGGAGAAACTCGACATTTCGATTTTATTTGCAACGCAGTAGCCCTTGGTATCACAGAGGTAAATTTGAAATATGATAAGCCAGTCATTTTTGGGGTATTGACGACCCAAACCCAAAAGCAAGCGATGGATCGAGCAGGGGGTAAGCATGGAAATAAAGGGGATGAGGCCGCTATTACAGCCATAAAAATGTTGAATATTATTTAATCATAATGAAAGTTTACAAATTTGGAGGGACATCGGTTGGAACGCCTGATCGTATGAAAGAGGTGGCAGGACTTATCAGAGAAAATGATCTTCAAAAAATCGTGGTACTCTCCGCTGTTGCAGGCACCACCAATGCGTTAGTTGAAATTGGAGATTGCTATAGGGCGGGAAATATTGAGGCCGCTAATGAATGTTTGGAGAACTTAAAAACTAAATATACTCCTTTCGTAACATCACTTTTAGAAAAAGAAACAAGTCGAGCGAAAGCAATGGCTGTTGTCAATCAATATTTCGACGAAATAAAGCGGTTAATTCATCAGCCATTTTATCAACAGATTATTAAAATCATTATTGTTAATGGAGAATTGATTTCTACCAATTTGTTCCAGATTCATATGGAGGAAAAATATCCTGGATATTCTCGGTTAATTACCGCGGCGGATTTCATGTATCTTAACGCATCTCATGAGCCGGATATCCCTCTTATTTCAACAAAACTCTCCAATATTATAAATACTGATGGAAGTTTTAAGGCCTACATTACTCAAGGATTTATATGTCGTAATTTTTCTGGAGGTATTGATAATCTGAATAGAGGTGGCAGCGATTATAGCGCCACCATCATTGGGGCAGCGATGAAGGCAGAGGAAATTCAAATTTGGACAGACATCGATGGCATGCACAATAATGATCCTCGAATCGTTGAGAATACAAAGCCCATCTCAAATTTATCTTTTGAAGAGGCAGGAGAGCTTGCTTATTTCGGAGCAAAAATATTACATCCCAATTGTATTATTCCGGCACAGCAGTATGACATCCCTGTTCGCATCAAAAATACAATGAAGCCACTGGCTCATGGGACACTCATCACCTCCACTCAAAATCATGAGGCCGTCAAGGCGATTGCTGCTAAAGATGGGATTACGGCTATAAAAATAAAATCATCTAGGATGATATTGGCGTTTGGTTTTTTAAGAAAAGTATTTGAAGTTTTCGAGAATTATAGAACGCCAATAGATATGATTACAACTTCAGAAATAGCCGTTTCCATCACCATCGATAATCCCGAATGTTTGGATCAGATAGTGACAGATTTAGCCGTTTATGGAAAAGTTGAAGTGGACAGAAATCAGACGATTATTTGCATTGTTGGGGATATGGTTGCCGAACAGAAAGGCGTCAGCAGTGAGATTTTCAAAGCGGTTGAGGAGGTTCCTATTCGAATGATTTCATATGGGGGCAGTCGCAATAATATTTCATTATTGGTTCACACCCAATTTAAAGAGCATACCCTTAGGCTGCTCAATAAGCACCTATTTAATTTGTAAGAGCGTTCAAAAGCTTCTAAAAAGGGGATCATTAATTTGAGCCTACAAAACCGCTTTCCATCGAGAGATAAGATGGTATTTAAGGTATTTAAATAGAACCCACTTTAATTTAAATATCGTGCATCAGAATGAAAACACCGGCACCTGCCAAAAATCCTATAGCAGAGATCCAGCTTATTTTTTTTAGGTACCAAAAGAAATCAATTTTTTCCATGCCCATGACAGCGACACCAGCTGCTGATCCAATAATCAGACATGAACCGCCAGTCCCAGCTGTATATGCCAATAATTCCCAAAAGTAATGATCTGGAGGATAGACATCAAGACTGTACATGCGTTGCAGCGCTGCGACCAAAGGGACATTATCGAAGATGGCAGATAAAAAGCCAATACTTATGGCTACGATATTTATGTTGCCAATAACCTCATCTAATTTTTGTGCTATTTCGGGTAGTACTTCAATGTATTCGAGTGAACCAATACTAAGTAATATTCCAAAAAAGAATAAGATACTCGGGGTATCTATTTTCTTAAGCGCATGATTGACAGATAAGATTCCTTTCTCTTCGTCGTCCTTACCCCCATGCATAAGCTCTGTTAATACCCACATCACGCCCAAACTAAAAAACATACCCATGTATGGGGGTAAATGAGTTACAGTTTTGAATACAGGAACAAATAGTAACCCACAGATGCCCATATAAAACACTAAATTTCGTTCAAAGCTATTGGTGGTAAAGTTTTGATTGGTATCGACTTGTGGTTTTAATTCAATGTTTCCTTTGATACTATAATTAATAATCAATGTGGGCAAAATCATGCAAATCAAACTAGGCAGAAAAGTTTGCTTCACTATATTTAAGGGTGTTATTTGGCCGCCAATCCACAACATAGTAGTCGTGACATCTCCGATCGGGCTCCAGGCGCCACCCGCGTTAGATGAAATAATAACTAATCCCAATAGTAACCACTTCGTTTTTTGGTCGTGAATTAATTTACTTAAAATGGAAATCATAACGATGGTAGTAGTCAAATTATCTAAAACGGCAGAAAGGAAGAAAGTCACTATGGCTATTGTCCAGATCAATTTGGTTTTATTGGTACTTTTAATTTTCTCAGTAATTTTTTCGAAGCCGTCATGGGCATCAATGAGCTCTACGATGGTCATGGCGCCCAATAGAAAGAAGATAATTTCCCCAATAGAACTTAAATGATGCGATAGTTCAGAAATCACGACAGATTTGTCAGGATCACTTAAAACGATAATGGACCAACAAATAACGGCAGTGAGCAGACCCGTCGCAGCTTTATTTATTTTAATGCTATGCTCTAAAGTTATCCCAAAATAACCTAAAATGAATACGACGACAACTAGTAAATGCATAATTTAGATGAGTTTACGAAATTGATTTGTTGGTAAATTATAATATAAACTTAAAAGAGGGTCTAAATTAAAAGTTTCATGATAAAAATAAAAAACATATTATGCAAACGGGTTTTTTTAGGTGAAAATAATTTTGCTCAATCTAGGTTAAGGTAAATAAAGTATTCCAGCAGATGTATCACGACTAGCCCCGGTGACTATTTTTAGGACATTGGTCTCATTTCTTTGTTTTAAAATGGCCATAAAACCAAAAATGATGGCTTCTTTAAAATCAATAATATTTGGGCTAGGGATGATGACATTCCTTCCAAGGGAATCTTCTATGGCCTTTACAAGTCCTTTGTTGTAGGCCCCTCCTCCTGTAATTAAGATTTTTTCATATTGACTATCAGCAAGCTGTTGAGATAGTTGCCCGCCTACAAACTGACAAAAAGTATACGCCATATCTTTCGGTGCAAAGTTAGGTAATTTTGCGATTATTTCTTCGGCTACCCATTCATTACTCATTGATTTGGGTCCTTTTAATTTAAAATAGGGAATGGCTGATAGGGCCTCGTACCAACTATTAAGCATGCTGCCACTCAGGGCAAGTGCCCCGTCATGATCGTAGGTCAACCCGACAAGATTGGCTATTTTGTTTAAAACCTGATTACAAGGAGCGATATCAAAGGCCTTAATTTCTACTCCATTTTTTATCGTTAGATTGGCGATACCACCTAGATTCACTAGTACATCGTATTCTGAAAAAAGTGCGAGATCGCCGATGGGCACTAAAGGAGCTCCAGCCCCTCCATAAATGACGTCTTTAGACCTGAAATTACAGATAGTGGGTATAGAAGCGTGAGTGGCAATGGCTTGACCATTGCCGATTTGTAAAGAATACTGACCGGCAGGTTGATGAAAGACTGTATGACCGTGAGAACCAATAATATCTGGATCAATTTGATGCCGGGTACAAAAATCTTGAACCGTTCGGCCGATCCAAATGCCTAACTGAATATCTAATTCAGTTAGGGCCAATCCAGAAAGTTGACGCGCATTTTGCAAGCCTTCAAAAATGTCAAGATCAAAAGGGATGGTCTCCCCTATCAGAAAAGTGAAGTCCCATTTTGAATCCAAAAGTCGATATTCGCAAAAACTAATATCCAATCCATCCAATGAGGATCCTGACATTATCCCAATTCCTTTTAGTTCATTCATTATATTTGCTAATTAATCATTTATTTTTTGAGCGCCAAATCAAATTTCGTTATTGATATCGGGAATAGCCGAATAAAATCCGCAACCATCCTACGAGATACGGTTTCGGACATCAAGTATTGGGACAAAGCGGAAGAATTACAAAAGCATCGAGCCAAAAATCAGCCAACCATTATCAGCTCTGTTAAACATGATAGGTCGCAACTTACGGCTATTTTTGGGAATGAGGTTTTCATCTTAGGACCTGAAACCATGCTTCCGATTGGGATTAATTATGATACACCTCAAACATTGGGTAAGGATCGTATCGCCAGTGCGGTAGCTGCTAATTATTTATTTCCAATGGAGAATCTCCTGATTATCGACGCAGGAACTTGCATTACATATGATTTGGTGATAGCGGGTTTGTTTGAAGGCGGATTAATCAGTCCGGGTTATCTCATGAGATTAAGGGCGATGCACATGATGACTGCCGGCTTGCCGGATCTTTCAACATTGTGGACGGAACATGATTCGAATTTGGTAGGAAAATCCACCGGGCAGTGCATGGTATCAGGTGCAAAAAACGGAATGTTGGACGAAATAAATGGAATGATCTCTCGTTTTAAGGAAAAATATGTGGATTTGAAGGTAATTGTGACAGGCGGAGATACTTCATTGTTTGAAAGCAGTTTAAAAGAACACATCTTTGTGCGCTCAAATTTGGTCCTGTTAGGACTGAATCAAATTTTGCTTTATAATGAGAATATTTAAATCTGTTTTATTAGTACTACTATCTTTTGGTCACTTGGTATCTATTGGCCAGTCGGTCTCTAGCACCTATTCTATTTATGGTATAGGGGAATTAGTAAATAATTCTTTAGCCCATAATCAGGCTATGGGGGGATTAGGAATAGGTATGCCGCAACGTTATAATCTAAATATTCAGAATCCAGCTTGGCTTAGTTATAACGCGCTGACCTCATTTAATGTAGGCTTACAAATGGACTTAAGAAACTATAATGGGGATTTAACCAGTGGTAAAACGACAACGGCAAGTTTGAGGTCTATGGTTTTTTCTGTTCCATTACTCAATGGCAAATGGGGGTCCGCATTTTCTCTGCTGCCTTTCAGCTCAGTGGGTTATAATTTAATGGGGGAATCAGTGGTGAACAATAGTGAATTTAATGAGATCGTTGCAAATAACTATTCAGGGAGTGGCGGCCTTACTCAATTTGCGTGGTCCAATGGATTTCGAATTTATCAATCTATTAATGTGGGAGTAAAACTGGCAAAAGTATTTGGGAATATCCTCAAATCGACTCAAAGTCAAATACTTTCAGATACTTCGGGGACCAATTATTTCGCTGACTACACGATAGATGAGACTTATGACGACATGACTTTTGGTTTTTCTATCGGGAAAAAAGTGAAAATAAAGGAGGATCGGGAATTAAATTTCGGGGCAACCTACGAAAATTTAGGTGTGCTTAAAGGTGTGAGAAATACTTATTTAAGTAATTACTTGAATGGGTCGGCTCAAGTTGGACCGGCGATCCAGCTTCAGTCAGATGTGTCTACTACTTTTGATTTACCTACAAATGTTGGATTGGGTCTGTCATATTCCAAGGTTGATAAATATCAGATTGGGTTAGATGTTAATTTTGGTAATTGGTCAGGACGTCAATCAAACACAGATGACATTCAGCTAAATAATACAACGGAAATAATTGTCGGTGGGGAGTTGACCCCAGACATGAGAAGTATTACGAGTTACTTGAACAGGGTCACCTACCGTTTTGGATTAAATTTCTCGGAATTACCATATTTGGTGCAAGAAAATACCATTAACGAATTTAGTATTAATTTTGGGGCTTCATTTCCTGTCGCTGGACTTTCGACATTAGATCTTGCTTTAAGATATGGTGAAAGAGGAAAGACGAATCAAGGATTGGTTAAGGAGTCTTTTTTTCAGTTTGTTTTAGCAATGACAATTAATGAAAGATGGTTTATAAAAAGAAAATACGATTAATGATTACAATGAAAAGATTACTAGTACTCGCAACATGCTTATTTTTATCCATTTTGAATCTTCAAGCGCAACCCGGATGGAATTGGGGCGATCAAATAGACGTTGCTAAAGAAAAAAATGCCATATACACTGATATGGTTAAAGTAGAAAAGTATTCAGAAGCCATTTCTCCTCATGGGTGGCTATTAGAAAATGCTCCTGACTTGAATGAATCACTCTATCAAAACGGTGCTAAAATTTATGAAGAGCTTGCCGAAAAAGAGAAAGAGGCGTCTGCCCAGGAAAAATATCAGCTCAAGGCAATGGAGATGTATGATTTGAGAATCAAATATTTCGGGAATGAGGCGTCAGTTTTGAATCGTAAAGTTTATCCGGCGTATAAGTTTTATAAAAATGATAAGGCAAAATACCCGGAGTTATTTCAAATGTTTAAACAAACATTTGAAATAACAGGGGAAGATTTTTTTGAAAATAATTTTGTTGCTTATATGGATGTCGTCAGGAGGTATAAAACGGTAGGTGGGCCGATTTCGGACGAAGAGGTCTTGGATATATATACGTCATTGTCAGAGATTCTTGACAAGAAGCTCTTGAGTGGAAAAAATTTGGACCGAGTGAATAATACCGTTGAAAATATTGATAAGCTACTGACCCTAACGATTGATCTAAATTGTGATTACGTGGAAAGTTTATTGGGGCCAAAGTTAGCGGAGACGGGAGATTTTAAAGTGGCATCCAAAATATTCAAATTGATGTTACAGAATAAATGTACGGATAGATCATTGGCATTTGATGCGGCTAAAATTGTGAATGAAAATTCTCCTGACTTTGCGATTTCTAAATTTCTAGGATCACGGGCGTCAAGAGACGGCGACCGAGAGGCGGCTATTGACTTTTATAGCCAAGCGCTTGGCTTGACTGAGGAGAGTGCTAAAAAAGCCGAAATTTATTTAAGTTTGGCTAAATTGGATTATCAGGTCGGTTTAAAAAGTAGTGCCCGCACCAACTGCCGTAAGGCATTATCGTTTGATCCTTCTATGAGCGACGCTCACGTCTTAATCGGCAACCTATATTTATCGAGCTTTGAGGAGTGTAAGCAAGGCGAAATGAAGACTTTGGATTATGCCGTCTTTATTGCTGCCCACAACGCTTTTCAAAAAGCAGGGGACAGAGAAGGCATGATTAAGGCAGAAGCCTTATTCCCATCGATAACCGATATTTTTACAGAAGAATTCGTTGAAGGTGAAACTATTGATATCGGATGTTGGATAAATGAAAGTGTTATTCTTACAAAAAGAACAGAAAATTAACACCACCAAAACCAAAGAGTTAAGAAAAACGGTCCGGTTCTATGACCGTTTTTTTCTTTTTAGTGTGGTATTGTGTGTGTCAATTGCCGCGTGCTCTGGAAGAAAAGAGCTACTTCAACAGGAAATCTTTGACGGCCCGATCATGCAAATGTCCAACGTAAATACGATGATGACTGATTCAGGAAAGTTGGTCATGAAATTAAAGGCGCCTAAACAGCTGCAGTATGATAATTCCAATAAGGATTGGCCTGAAGGATTAATTTTGGAATATTATCGCAATGAGGAAGTTCCGGTATGCACCTTTAAGTCCAATAGGGCTACTTATGATGCAAAGACAAATATTTACGTTGGTGAGGGAAATGTAATTGTACAGAATATCGAAACTAAAGATGAGCTGAATACCGAGACTTTATTTTGGAGTCCAATAGAGGCAAGGTTTTATACCAATAGTTTTGTCACAATAGTTTCAGACGGGGAAATTCATACAGGAGAGGGGTTGACTGCCAATCAAGATTTTTCCGCTTATCAAATCATTAAGCCATCAGGAACCATTCAAATAAAGGACGAATTTGAAACGAATTAATGCAATTATCTTCTACTTGGCTTTAGGTTTTTTTATAATTGGCCTATATGAAGCCTGGAATTTTGGTTTTCAAAATTCGTATGGTATTTTCATGTTCAGTATTGCCTTATTGTTTTTATATCAATTTAGGAAAAACCTAAAGAAACCGCTTCCAAAAAAGAGATCTAAGAAATAAATGAGTAGTTATCTAATCATAGGTTTAACAATAATTTTTTCTGCTTTTTTTTCAGGAATGGAGATCGCCTACATCTCTTCAGACAAGTTAAGAATTGAGATGTTGTCCAAAAAAATGACCGTGGTTGGAAGCATTCTTAGGCATTTTCAAAAGTACAGGGCCCGTTTTTTGGCTACTACACTGGTTGGAAATAATTTGGCACTGGTTATATATGGGATTTTTATGGCAAATCTTCTTGAGCCCTTGCTCATCAGCCTACTTCCAGAATGGGGAAATGGAGAAATTATTGTCTTGACCCTTCAGACTTTGACGGCGACATTTATCGTATTAATTACAGCTGAATTTGTCCCAAAGAGTTTGTTCTTGCTGAATCCGGACCTCTTATTAAGTTTTTTTTCTATTCCGATGATGATCCTCTACATTATTATGTACCCAGTAGTCAGAATGGTAGAAGTCATATCTAAATTTATCATTACAGTTGTTTTTAAATTGAGGTATGCGGAGAATCAGACCTTATTTGCCCTGACAGATCTCAATAACTTTATTAAAAGGAATGCCATTCATTCAAGGACAGAAGATCAAGAGATTGATGCAAAAATCTTTAATAATGCGATTGAATTTAAAGAGGTTCAAGCTCGGGAATGCATGATCCCTAGAACCGAAATCGTCGCGGTAGACATTCATGATGATTTATTAAAGCTTAATGAGGCGTTTATAGAAAGTGGGCATTCTAAAATTATTGTGTATAAGGAACATATTGATAATGTAATAGGGTATTGCCACTCCTTGGAAATGTTTAAAAAGCCGAAGACCATTCAGGACATACTTACCCCGATTATTATTATTCCAGAAACAATGACCGCAAATGAACTGCTTGTAAAGCTTATTGCAGAACAAAAGAGCTTGGCGTTAGTTGTTGATGAATTCGGCGGGACGTCAGGGATTGTTAGCATTGAAGATGTTATGGAAGAAATTTTTGGTGAAATAAGGGATGAGCATGACGATGAATTTTTGACGGAACAAAAAATAGCTGAAAATATTTTTTTACTTAGTGCACGTCATGAAATAGATTATCTCAACGAAAAGTACGATTGGGCGCTTCCAGACGGTGATTATGATACTTTGGGAGGTTTGATTTTAAACAGAAATGAAGATATTCCAGTGATACAAGAAGTAATTAATTTGGATCATTTTACCTTCCAAATTGTGGCAATGGAGGAGAATAGGATTGATCAAGTACGCCTAACAATAAAAAATTATAAGGAGCCCTTGTAAATCAAAGGTTTAGATCGTTTTTATATTCCCTCCAAACCCCTATTTTTGCGATCTTTATTTTAAACAGGAAAGAAATTATGGCGTTGATTAATACACTTAGAGAAAAAGCCGGAAAGGTCGTTATAGTGTTTGTAGCTTTTTCAATGTTTTCCTTTATTCTCACCGATTTATTGCAGTCAAATTCTGCATTACTGAATGGATCCACCGACTTAGGTGAAATTAATGCTACTAGTATTAGCTATGAGCAATTTCAACAAAAAGTAGAAGAGCTATCTTACAACTTTTCACTCAACACGGGTAAGAGTCCTTTGGCAGAGGATATGGAGCAAATCAGACAGCAGGCTTGGCAAAGATTTGTTGTTGAGAATATTTTCTTCGAGCAATATGACCAATTGGGCATTGAGGTAACTGAATCCGAATTGATAGATATGGTTCAAGGGGTCAATATAAATCCTCAAATCAGACAAATATTCGCAGATCCAACTACTGGGGAATTTCAGAAAGAGGGGGTGATCAGCTTTTTGCAGCAACTGAATAACGCACCTTCAGAGCAACGACTGTCATGGCTTGCCTTTGAAGCATCTCTTCCAGAGTCTCGGAAATTAACAAAGTATGAAAATCTAATAAATCTAACCAAGTTTGCAAATAAACATGAAGCTAAGGCGGCTTATCAAAAGAATGCCTCTTTGACTGTTGATTATTTGTATGTGCCTTTCTTTTCTTTAAATGACACGCTAGTAACGGTAACAGAATTAGAATTAGAAACCTATCTTAAAAATAATAAAAACGCATATCAGCGGGAGGCATCCAGAGATGCTGCTTACGTAATATTTCCCATTGAGCCGTCCTCAGAGGATTCCTCCTTTGTACGGGATGAAATGCAAGTAATTAGGGAAGGACTTATTGATAATGAAAATGATTCATCCTTTGCGGTGTTGAATTCGGAAGGAGCCACTCCTTATGGGTCATATACTCCTGATAACGTACCACAATGGTTGGATCAAAGCAGTTCGTTAACCGTCGGTTTTGTATCTGAGGTCAAATTGGTTGATAATGCTTATAGTGTTTATAAAATCAGCGACATCAGGCAAGGAGAGGAATATTTTCTCAAGGCAAGTCATATACTTTTTCAGTCTAGTGATGAGAGTGCAGCGGCAAAAAGTGAAGCACGTAAAGAGGCACAGCGAGTGCTAAATGAAATCAAAAGAGGAGCGGATTTTGGAGAGATGGCTAGCATTTATGGGACCGATGGGACCGCTTCTCGAGGTGGAGATCTAGGTTGGTTTGGAGAAAATTCCAATTATGATGAAGATTTTAAAAAGGCTTGTTTTGCTAAAGCGGGTCAGGGGTTGATTTCTACAGTCGTAGAAACCTCATTCGGATATCATCTTATCAATATTACCGAAGCCAAAACGAAGACGATATATGACATTTCATCCATAGAAAAGGAGTTATTCACATCTGGTCCAACGGACAATGCGATATATAGACAAGCAGAAATTTTTGCTTCTGAGAGCAATAATGAAAAATCATTTAACGAGAATGCAAATTCCAATGGGCTCGAAATCCGAAAGGCGACAAAGGTTCGGAAAAATGACAAGCTTATCGGTGGAGTACAAAATGCAAGATCTATTGTTTTTTGGTTGTTTAATGAAGGTGCCGATGAAAAGGTATCTGAGGTTTTTGAATTGGATGGCAATTATGTAGTGGCGATTCAAACGGGGGAGCAAGAAGAGGGTACTGCCAAACTGGATGAAGTCATTAATGAGGTTAAAAGAAAAGTTTTAGATGAGAAAAAGGCGGAGCAGATCATCGCAAATCTGACAAAAACTGAGGGTTCTTATGAAGAGATTAGCGCGGCTTATGGTATAGGGGCAAGAACGGGGACTACGGAATTAACCTTGAATAGCAACAATTTTCCGAATGTAGGCTTAGCACCTGAAGCCATTGGACTTGCGTTTGCGTTGGAGGAGGGAGAATCAACGCGTCCTTTTAAAACTCAGAACGGTATTGTCATGATGAGCGTAACGGTCAAGACACTTCTAGAAGAGCTAGCCGATTACGAGGCCTACCGAAGCGTAGTGTTGAACACCCAGACAGATATTAGAAGACGAGAAGATCCTTTTACTTATCAGCGTATCTATGACGCACTGGTAGGGGCTGTCGAGGTTGTAGATAATCGCTATAAGTTTTATTAATTTTTCAAATTACCTTCAAAAGGTGACCTTATGGTTGGCTTTTTGTTTCATATATGGCTTGGGACCAATTAAACTTCAAGGAGAAATTAGAGGCGAACCATCAATTTCCTGGTGATTACATGTTCAAGTTTATTGTGCCTAGTGAAAAAAAACAAGCATTGATTGATCTACTTCCGGATGGCGAATTAGTTATAAAAAACAGTTCGAGTAATAGATTCATGAGTATTACGCTTAATATTGTAATTGAGTCAAGCGATAAGGTTATTGAAATATACAATAAGGCTTACGTCATTGAAGGGTTAATTGCTATCTGATTATGTGGAAAGAAAAAAATAAATCGCTCGTGCGGACATTTGAGTTTGAAACTTTTGTTGAAGCATTTGCTTTTATGACTAGGGTAGCTTTTGAGGCAGAGCGCATGAACCATCATCCAAATTGGTCCAATGTATATAATAAGGTTACTATTGTGCTTTCAACGCATGATGCTGGAAATATAGTAACCAATAAGGACCGTGAGTTGGCGGAAGCCATTGATCACATTATCACCAATGCTGGATAAAACAGTTCTTTTTTTGGTCCCAACGCCAATAGGAAATCTATCAGATATGACCTTTCGTGCGGTAGAGGTATTGAAGGCAGTTGATCTTATCTTGGCAGAGGATACCAGAACTAGTGGTGTCTTGCTGAAACATTATCAGATTGACACTCAGATGAACAGCTTCCATGCTCACAATGAACACAGACAAACTGAGGGGGTTATTCAAAGACTAAAAGAAGGGGTAAGAATGGCCTTGATCTCTGATGCGGGTACCCCAGGAATCTCCGACCCTGGCTATCTTTTAGCTAAAGCGGCCTTAGATGCGGGGCTACAAATTGAGGCATTACCTGGGCCAACTGCATTGATTCCGGCTGTGATTAAATCAGGCTTCCCAAACAATAGATTTGTTTTTGAGGGCTTTCTCCCACTGAAAAAAGGTCGCTCTACCCGTATTAAGTCTTTGAAGGATGAAATTAGAACGATGATCTTTTATGAATCTCCGCATCGGCTATTAAAGACATTGATTCAATTTGAAGAATATTTTGGATCTGAAAGAAAGGTTTCCGTCTCACGAGAATTGACAAAAAAATTTGAGGAAACCATTAATGGTACATTGATTGAGGTTCGTGTCCATTTTGAATCGCGCCCTGCCAAAGGAGAGTTCGTAATTGTGTTAGCAGGAAATATTGACTTATGAACTTAGAAGAAATAGTCACAGGGGCCCTGCCAATCATCAAAGAGACAGGTAGATTTATCCAGAAGGAGGCGGCTTCATTTGACCTGACAGAGGTAATTCTTAAAGGTAAAAATGATTTGGTTTCTTACGTCGACAAGGAGGCCGAAAAAATGATCGTAGTAGGCCTCAAGATACTCTTGCCAGATGCGGGCTTTATTACCGAAGAAGGGACAGTGAGTCAAGAGCAAAAGGAATTCACATGGATTATTGACCCCTTAGATGGAACTACCAATTTCATTCACGGATTGCCTATTTATTCAATAAGCGTAGGACTGATGAAGCAGGGAGAAATGGTGGGTGGGATTGTTTATGAATTAAATAAGGATGAAATTTTTTATGCTTGGAAAGGAGGCGGGGCATTTATGAATCATCGACCGATAAGGGTGTCGCCTGTTAAAGATATAGCTGAAAGCCTATTAGCGACTGGGTTCCCTTATTACAACTTTGATAAGTTGCCCAATTATTTAGCGATTCTCAATGAGCTAATGATTAACTCTCACGGATTGAGGAGACTTGGAAGTGCAGCCGTAGATTTGGCATATGTCGCTTGCGGGAGATGTGAGGGTTTTTTTGAATACAACCTTAATTCATGGGACATTGCCGCCGGCATTTTATTAGTTAAAGAAGCGGGAGGTGTTGTGACTGATTTCTCAGGAAACGACAATGCGCTCTTTGGAAGAGAACTGGTCGCGAGCGGCCATATTCAGATCGAATTATTGGACATAATTGCCAAGCATTGGTAATAGGTATGACAGGTCAGTTTATGGGGGATAATTAATCGCCCCCTTTAACGATTGTCTTATTTTAGATTATTTTTGAACGAGTAGCGCTCAAATGACCCCTTTTTATGCGGATGAATAATTATTTCAAATTATACTTTATTGTTCTTGTAGCAATTCTTGTGATGATCCAAGGATCATTTGGACAAGAGCGGGCGCTCGAACTTTCTCCAAAGGCAAGCATAAGTGTCATCACATTTGGCCCGTTTCAAGAGGAGTTATGGTCAGCTTTTGGTCATAATGGTATCCGGGTATATGATCCCCAAAGCAATATTGATTGGATGTATGATTGGGGGCGTTTTGACTTTGAGCAGACCAATTTCTTTTGGAATTTTGCTCGGGGTCATATGCTTTATAGTATGGGGCGGACAAAAGAGTATCAGCGTCATGAGGCGTACTATATTAATAGCAATCGGAGGGTACAAGAACAAGTATTAAATCTTACACATCAGGAGGTTCAACTTTTTTTCAATTATTTAGAGCAAAACAATCTTCCTGAAAACCGAGAATATTTATACAACTACGTATATGATAACTGCGCGACCAGAATTCGCGATGCTGTACAACAAATCATACCGACGGCTCAATTGGATCTTTCATTTGCCGTAGCGGACAAATCGGTACGAGATCTGATGGATGATTATCTTTCTGAACAGCCCTGGGGAGACCTCATCATAGATGTGGCCTTGGCCCATCCTATAGATGAAGAAGCAAAACCCGAGACTTACATGTTTTTGCCAGATTATGTCTACATGGCGCTCAAAGACGCAACGGTGCAACGCGAGGGGATTTCAATGCCTTTAGTTAAGAGAAGCATACAAATTCATGAACCAGTGAGCGGATCAGTTCCCACTGGTATTTTCACACCATTCAATATGTTTGTCCTTGTTTTTTTCATAGTAGGATTCATTACCAACAAGGATTTCAAAAACCAAAAACGATCCCATTGGATTGATGTGACTTTATTCTCAATTGTTGGTTTTTTTGGTTGGTGGTTTGTTTTTCTTTGGTTTGCCACAAGTCATTTGTCTATGTACAATTGGAACTTATTGTGGGCCGTACCTTTCTATATTCCACTTGTTTTTTTACTAAACAGATCACAGTGGCGTGCGATACTAAGTCGGTTTTATAGATTCATAGGCATTTTGAATATTCTTCTACTTCTTTTTTGGACGTTGATTCCTCAACCGCTTCATATGGCGTTGATTCCTTTAGTGCTAACCATTATTCTCAGGTCTTTTTACATTAGTTATGATTTGGGGAAGCTTACGGTTAAGCTACAAAAAAAATAAAATGCAGACAGGCGCAAAAAGTTCAGGTCACATTAGTAGTTATAAAGTTTGTCACAGACAAAAACTTAGACTATTTTGAGGGATAATAGGAAATTGATTCTCACATGATTTTTGTACCTATACTCTTAGGGATTTCTTTATTGCTATTCTTGATTACAGTAGTCAAGTTGGATACTTTTATTGCGTTCACTTTAGTGTGTTTATTTGTAGGGATCGCATCAGGACTTTCGATAAATGACACTGTTGCGACGATTCAACTCGGTATTGGCAATACTCTCGGGGATTTGGTGGTGATTCTTGGATTTGGCGCCATGCTTGGAAAATTGGTTGCCGAAAGCGGCGCGGCCGATAACATCACACAGAGGTTGGTTGATTTATTTGGTAAAAAAAACATTCAACTATCTCTAATGGTTACCGGATTTATTGTAGGGATACCTATGTTTTATACGGTTGGTTTTGTCATTTTGGTGCCCTTTGCTATTGCTCTCGCGGTTAAAACTAAATTGCCATTATTGTACATAGGGTTACCCATGCTTGCCTCTCTTTCGGTTACCCACGGATTTTTACCCCCTCATCCGGCGCCCACGGCTATAGCTGCCATGTATGGAGCAGATTTAGGTAAAACCATGATTTACGGTATGATTGCCGGAATTCCGGCGATTATGTCGGCCAAATGGCTTTTATCCGGCGTAATGAAGAAGGTGGTTGCAGTTCCCTTGAAGGATTATGTAATTATCTCCGCAGATCCAGCATATAAAATTCCAAGTTTGGGAATTAGTTTGCTGGTGGCCTTGCTTCCTGTAGTGCTGATTGCTGGAACTTCTATTATTAAGACATTCCTACCGGGTAATGAGATTGTGCAAGCGATAGGCAATCCAGCCATTTCTCTATTAGTGGCGGTCATGGTGGCGATCTATTTTTTGGGAATCCGTACGGGAAGATCGATGACCAATGTTATGAAAATAGTCAGCGAGGCGGTTTCAGGTATTGCCATGATCTTATTGATTATCGCTGGGGCAGGGGCTTTTAAGGAAATTATGTTAGCCACTCACATTAACGATGAAATTGCATTGGTCCTTGGGAAGTTAGGTATGTCACCCATATTGCTTGCATGGCTTATAGCCGCCATTATCAGACTTATTGTGGGTTCGGCTACGGTAGCAGGCCTTACGGCAGCAGGCATCATGTTGCCCATGATAGCGGGCTCGGGAACAGCGCCAGAATTAATGGTCCTCGCGACGGGTGCGGGAAGTATCTTTTTTTCCCATATCAATGATGGAGGGTTCTGGTTATTTAAGGAATATTTTAATTTGAGTATTAAAGATACTTTGCGATCTTGGACCTTAATGGAAACGATTGTTTCGGTAGTAGGATTATTGATGGTTTTACTATTGAACATTATTATTTAATTTTTTTAGCGTGGATATTGAAGAACGACTTTCAGCCTTAGGCCTCATACTTCCGCCCTCCCCTCAGCCGGGTGGAATCTATAAGCCGGTAGTCATCATGGACAAATGGTTATTTGTATCAGGTCAGGTTCCCGTGCGTAATGATGGTACGTTTATTACAGGAAAATTGGGAGAGGATCTCGATTTGGATCAAGGATATCAGGCCGCAAGACAAGTAGGACTTACCATGCTGGCCACCCTTAAAAATGAGATTAAAGATTTGAAAAAAATAAAAAGATTAATAAAAACATTGGGAATGGTGAATAGCGCACCTCATTTTATTGCGCAGCCAAAAGTAATTAATGGCTTTAGTGAACTGATGCGAGATCTTATGGGAGAAGATCTAGGATTGGGGGCTAGAAGTGCCGTAGGTATGATGCTGCCCAATAATGTGGCGGTTGAAATAGAATGTATTTTTGAAATTCATTAGAACGTGTGGTACCATCTTAAAAATGTTTCTTCACTATTGACCCCTGCTTTAATCATTCATCTGGATGGGGCCAAGCAAAACATTTCTGAGATGATCCGTATAGCAGGTGCTGCCAGCCGGTTAAGGCCTCACGTAAAAACCATCAAAAACGCTGAGCTTGTGGCATTACAAATGTCGCAAGACATAACCAAATTTAAATGCGCTACGTTGATGGAGGCCAAGATGTTGGCCTCTTGTGGGGTGAAAGATGTGCTTTGGGCTTATCCCATTGTCGGGCCAAATCAAGAGGCCTTTCTCGCACTTCAACGGAAGTATCCTGAAACATCATTTAGCGTTTTAATTGACGATTTAGCTCAGTTAGATGAATGGGATCAAAAATTAAGGGGGAGTCATTTGAATCTTTTTATTGACATCAATGTCGGAATGAACCGTACAGGCATCGTGCTAGAGGAGGTTACGGATCTCATTTCTTCCATTGACAAAAATCCTTTATTGACAATCAAAGGCTTTCATGCTTATGACGGGCACAATCATGAGTCTGACCTCAACAAAAGAACGGCGCAGGTAACCAAAGAATTTGAGAAGATTGGGCAGTTGATCAGGTCTTTTGAACGAAGAGCCCCACTTGAGTTAATCTGTGGAGGAAGCATTACTTTTCCAGTTCATGCAAAGTATCCGAGCCGTATGCTTTCTCCTGGCACCAGCCTACTTTGGGATGCGGGATATTCCCATCATTTTCCAGATTTGAAGTTCGAAGTGGCAGCAGTACTGATGACGCGCATTATTAGTAAGCCGGCACCTCATTTAATCTGCCTCGATTTGGGTCATAAGGCTGTGGCTTCGGAAATGAAGACGCCCCCAGTAGTTTTCCCTGAATTGAAAAATTACCATTGGGTAAGTCAAAGTGAGGAGCATCTTATTTTGGAGGTTGAAAGTAGTGATAATCTTAAGGTTGGTGCTGTTTTATTTGGTATACCTTGGCACATTTGTCCCACAGTGGCCCTTCATGAAAAAATACTGGTCGTTGCACAGCAAGAGGTGGTGGCCTCTTGGAAAATTGAATCACGAAAGAGAACCTATCAATTATGAAAAAATCCTTTATCGTAGATGGTCATTTGGATCTTTCCATGAATGCATTGGAGTGGAATCGAGATCTTCGTTGGCAAATTGAAGTGATAAGAGCCTCTGAGCAACATCTCAAAGACAAGCCTGATAGAAGTAACGGTACGGTGTCTTTTGGACAGTTGAAAGAGGGAAATGTAGGCCTTGTATTCGCCACACAAATTGCCAGATATACAAAGAAGAGCAATAATTTGCCGGGCGCCAGTTGGAATTCTCCTCATCAGGCATGGGCTCAGACACAAGGTCAATTGGCTTGGTACCAAGCTATGGAATTTGATGGTCATCTCAGACAAATAAGGGACCTAGAAAATCTAGAAGATCATTTGAATCTTTGGAATACGAAGGAAGTAAGAGAAGGTCCCGTTGGTTATGTGCTTACTTTGGAGGGGGCAGATTCTATTATCAGTTTTCAGCATCTTGAGCGGGCTTATGAAAATGGATTGCGTGCCATAGGTCCTGCCCATTATGGGCCAGGCACCTATGCGCAGGGCACCAATGCAAATGGGGGAATAGGTCATAAAGGAAAGTCCCTATTGGCAGAGATGGAGAATCTTCATATGATTTTGGATGCAACCCATCTATGTGACGAAAGTTTTTGGGAGGCAATGGACCATTTCAAAGGCCCCGTTTGGGCAAGTCACAACAATTGCCGGGCCTTGGTCCCACATCATCGTCAATTTTCTGATGAACAACTCAAGGTCCTGATCGAGCGTGGGGCAGTTATTGGAGCGGCTTTTGATGCATGGATGCTTGTTGAGAATTGGCTGCATGGCCAATCAACCCCACTCGAGAGGCAAGTTTCTATAAGTACAGTAGTCGACCATATTGATCATGTTTGTCAGTTGAGTGGCAATTCGCTGCATGCGGCTATTGGATCGGATTTGGATGGTGCCTTTGGAACAGAACAAGTTCCTTTTGACTTGGATACCATTGCAGATTTGCAGAAAATACCTACGCTATTAAGGTTGAGAGGGTATAATGAGATAGATGTTGAAAATATTTGCGGGGGTAATTGGCTACGTTTTTTACGTGGAGCTTGGAAATAACCACGGTCATTGGCCAACAATAATCTTTAGCGCTTAGATGGGTAATTTTTATGGAATTGATTGATGACAAGGTCACCTTCAAAGCCTTTTGAGATTACAAATTGGCAAGTTTTTCTCTTTTTAATTAAAAAGTGTTCAGTGAGCGTTAATTGATCCCACTTTTTGGAAAGTAGCTCATCGATCATGAGCCGATATTCATTGTTATCAAGGGTATTTAAGCCTTTTTCAATAACAGAAAGTGAGATATTATGCTTTCTGAGCTCAATGGAAATCCGCAACTTACCCCATTTATTAAACAGAAATTTGTCGTGGATAAAAGCTTTTGCAAAGCGATGTTCATTTGTAAAATTTTCTGTTTGAAGTTGTCCCAATGTCTGCTGCGCTTCGTCTTCTGACAGCCCATATTTTAGCAGTTTTTCGAGTACCTGATGGGGCGATCTCTCGGCGCCTGCGCAGTATCGGGCAGCCTTTATTTTTGCCTTGTTAACTTGATCCGAGCTTTCGGATTTCATTACTTGATATAGCCCTTTCGCCTCAAAATAGTTTCAAAAAACTTAACCTCATTGTCACTATTAAAAATACGATAGGGCAAATGGATCATTTGCGCTTTACTGACAAAAAGAAGAAAGGCATCTTTCTTTAATGAAGCCCGTTTGATCTGCTCCCATTTCATGGGCATTCCCTGTTTTGCATTGAGTTTGATAAGGAGTTGCTGACTGGAAAGTTCGTAAGAGAGCTTTTCGAACAAAAATTTACTTTGCTCTAGCTGGGTAACACCAGCAAATTGAATCAGCCAAAATAAAACATACAATGTCAGGGCGATGGTTCCCCCGATGATCCACCATAAATTAGGGATCAATAAATACCCACCACAAATGGTGACATAAATCAGAGATACCCACCACTGCTGCTTAAGTACGCCAGCTAAAGCAAATCCTATATATTTTTTGGTTGATAATTGGTATTTTTTTGTTCTTACGATCATTATTCAAATTGCTTTTAAACTCATATCCAAACTTTTGTAGGAGTGGGTGAGTGCTCCCACTGAAATATAATCTACCCCTGTTTCTGCGATTTCTACGATGCTTTTTTCCGTAATTCCTCCAGAAGCTTCTGTTTCGTATTTTCCTCCAATCAAGTCAACGGCTTGCCTCATTTCTGAGGGAAGCATATTGTCCAGCATAATTCTGTGAATACCCCCTACGCTAAGGACTTCTTTTAACTCTTGCAAATTTCGCACTTCAATTTCTATTTTTAACTGTTTACCCGATTTTTCTAAGTAAGAAATAATCGAGTTGATGGCATTAGGAACCCCTCCGGCAAAATCAATATGATTGTCCTTAAGCATGACCATGTCGTAGAGACCAAATCGATGATTCAGGCCACCACCTATTGTAACGGCCCATTTTTCAGCGAGTCTAAAATTCGGAGTGGTTTTGCGAGTATCCAAGAGTTTGGCCTTTGAATTTTTGATGAGATCGTTGAGAAAATGAGTATAAGTGGCGATGCCGCTCATTCTTTGCATGCAATTGAGCACTAATCGTTCTGCGGCCAGTACGTCACGGGCATTTCCAGTTACTTGAAATCCAATTTCTCCTGACAGGATCGGATCACCATCCTTTTTGAAAGGCTCAAAATAGATGTTTTCTGAAACAGTTTCAAAAATCAGTTTGGCCAGTTCCATACCAGCAACGATACCAGCATCTTTGAACAGCAGTTGCGCATTAACTGCGGTGTTTGTTGAAATACTTCCTATCGAAGAGTGATCGCCATCCCCATGATCCTCTGCTAACGCATTTTGGATAAATTCTTGAAGTTTAGACGTTGATAAATAGTCAAGATACATAGTGCTAAATTATTGCGTATGCATTACTCCGTGCTAAAAGAGAGCGTAGACAAAACATGTTTTTTATTTTCTTCTTTAAAAAGTAGGTATACCCGGTAGGAAGCCCCTTCATAGGTCAAATATTCACCAATGATATAAAACATGCTGTTGACTGTTTTTGCTGGGGTGGTAAATTGAAAATCTTTGACTTTGTTGGCGTTGAAAAATTCGCGCAGGGCTTTTTCGGCTGATACTTTATTTAGGTACTTAGTTTCCTCTTGTGTTTTCACTTTGGTGCTGATACCCATGTAATTCACAAGTTGGTGAGCGTTGCTCGCTCTTAAAGAGGTGGCTATATCTTGCAGGAGTTGATCTTGAGCAATAACTCGAGTAAATAAACCAAAAATTACTAACGCATTAATGATTACTTTTTTCATGATCAGACTAACGTGATAAAAAGAAGGAAAAAAATTCGTCTGTAAAATACAAAGAATTCATTCAGCCACATATACGGTTAGGTTATATTTGCTAAATGGAAAAAAGAGTGATTTTAATGATTCTTGATGGTTGGGGAATCGCTACTGACAAAAACGTATCAGCAGTAGATAGGGCGTCAACTCCCTTTATAGACAGTCTCTATCCAAAATACCCCAACAGTACCTTAGAAGCCTCTGGGCTAGCGGTAGGTCTACCCGAGGGACAAATGGGCAACTCGGAAGTTGGTCACATGAATTTGGGCGCTGGCCGAGTGGTATTTCAGGATCTTGTAAAAATCAATTTGGCCGCTGCAAGCGGTGCTTTTGTAATGGATTCGACACTAATAGATGCCTTTTCATATGCCAAAAAAGAAAATAAAGCTGTTCACTTTATGGGATTGGTATCTGATGGAGGAGTTCATTCTCATATCAATCATCTTAAAGGATTAATTAATGCCGCGGAAAGCCATGGCTGCAAAAAAGTGTTTGTTCATGCCTTCACAGATGGGCGTGATTGCGACCCCAAAAGTGGGTTTAAATTCATGAGTGAATTAAAGGGACATTTGGATGGGCATGTGGGTAAAATTGCCTCTGTGATAGGTCGTTATTACGCAATGGATCGTGACAAACGTTGGGAGCGTATAAAGTTGGCGTATGATGGTATGGTACATGGGGTAGGCAGCATGGCGAAAGATCCATTGAGTGCTATTCAGGCTTCTTATCAAGAAAACATTACAGATGAATTTATTAAGCCAATAATTGTGGCGGATAAGCAAGGACAAGCCATTGGTCGAATTGCAGAAGGAGATGTCGTCATGTGCTTCAATTTTCGTACAGATCGTGGTAGAGAAATTACGGAAGTTTTGACGCAACATGATTACCCCAATGAGGGGATGAAAAAATTGAAGTTGCATTACCTGACCATGACCAGCTATGATGACACATTTGAAGGCGTCCAAGTAGTCTTTACAAAAGACAATCTAGCCAATACCTTGGGAGAAGTATTGGCGGGTGCCGGTAAAAAGCAGATTCGAATAGCCGAGACAGAAAAATATCCGCATGTGACTTTTTTCTTTTCTGGAGGTAGGGAAAGTGAATTCATTGGAGAAAAGAGGTTGTTATGCCCATCACCCAAGGTGGCTACTTATGACCTGCAGCCAGAAATGAGTGCAGAAGACATTCAAAATGCCATCATTCCAGAGTTACAGTTGAAATGGCCAGACTTCGTATGTCTCAATTTCGCCAATCCAGATATGGTTGGACATACGGGTGTTTTTGAAGCGGCGATAAAGGCATGCGAAACGGTAGATCGTTGTGCGGAAAAAGTGGTAATGGCGGCACTGGAAAATGGATATACGACGTTCATTATTGCAGATCATGGAAATTCTGATTTTATGATCAATAAGGATGGAACACCCAATACGGCCCATACGACTAATTTGGTTCCTTTAATTATAGTAGATCCAGTCTTGAAAGGTCCTTTAAAATCTGGTAAGTTAGGTGATTTAGCTCCCACGATTTTGAAATATATGGGGATTGAAATCCCAAAAGAAATGACAGGAGAAAATCTTATTTGATATGCGCTATTTCCTCTATTTTTCGTTATTTTTTGCTGCGTGCTCTCTTGAGTCGGGTAACAAAAACACCGATCATTTATATTTTTCTATGGATTCTTTAGTTGCCGCACAAAGTCATTTGCTCTTTGAACAGCAGATGGGTTTTAAAAAAGAGGTTGAAATAGCAGGGAAAAAAGAGACTAAAAGATTTAAAGCGCAGGAGATTAATTGGTCATCTGAACTTAAGATTTTTAAATCATTAGAATTGAATAAATCAAGTTTTTCAGGGGGTATTGATGTTCAAAGCGATGCTAAGGGAATCATCTACAGGGCAAAAAAAACGACCAAGATACCTGTAAAGGAGCTTTTGATACGGTTTGATAATGGCAAAATAAAGACTATTACAGGTGTTTATCAAGACGACGATGCAGCCGCTGCATTTATTTCTAGAAGAAATTTTAAAATGAATTTTGTCGATGGAATGGTACGTTCCTTTGAAATATCGGGGATTCAGAAAATGGTAATGACAGATACGGCCACTTTCCAGGTAATGGCCGAGATTTTTTAGACAAATTCTTTGTGTTTTTTTGGTATTCGCGGACTTTCAGGGAGCGTCACTCCTGGAGGTAAATCGAGAGTGGGTACGGTATCAATGTCAAAAAGCAATCCACCGTCTTCGTCTTGGTCTTTTTTTTGCTGATGAGGATGCCTAATATTGAATTTTGTAAAAATCAGTAATAACAAAATCATATAGGTAATGACACTTAAAAAGAGATCAAAATAAAATGCATTCATGAATATTAAGTTACAATATTTAAGTCAAACTAACCCAAAAAGGTATTTATTTTCAAAACAGGATTCCATCGTATATTTTTCGGCCAGTCGATAAAAAAATAAGCAGATGTTTCAGTCCTTTTATTTGAAACCGATGGGCTTTCCTTTCCAGCCATTTCGTTCCAGATCAGCTGCATTTTCTAGTACTTTGCTTTCAAGTTTCTTTTTGAATTTTGTCAATTCCTCGGCGATTGAATCGTCAAATACCCCTAAAATTTGGGCAGCTAATATACCAGCATTTTGGGCGCCATCGAGGGCAACCGTTGCGACTGGAATCCCCGCCGGCATTTGCAAAATAGATAACACAGAATCCCATCCGTCAATTGAGTTCCTTGATTTAACTGGGACGCCAATAACGGGTAAGGTAGTTATAGCGGCAACCATACCTGGAAGGTGAGCCGCCCCGCCGGCCCCAGCAATAATGACTTTGAGCCCTCTAGCTTTTGCTTTTTCAGCGTATTCGATCATTCGGTTTGGCGTGCGGTGTGCCGAGACAATAGTTACTTCAATTGCTACTCCAAGTAATTCTAATACTTCTGCTGCCTCAGACATTACGTCGAGATCCGACCGACTGCCCATAATAATTCCTACTTGTGGATTGCTCATGCTGTTACTTTTAATATTTGCTTAATTGCTTGTGCATATTCTTTTAGCGTTGATAACTTTTGATGCGTAATAGTGACATGCCCCATTTTTCTATAGGGTTTTGTTATTTTTTTTCCATAAAGATGGACATGAACACCATCGAAGGACAAGGCCTCCGTCATCCCTTCGTATCGGGCATTACCAGTATAACCGGCCTCTCCCAATAGATTGACCATGGCTGCAGGAACTAGTGTATTGGTATTCCCCAAGGGTAAGTTTAGGATCGCGCGTAGGTGTTGTTCAAATTGAGAAGTCTGATTGGCCTCAATAGTATGATGACCACTATTGTGTGTTCTAGGGGCTACTTCATTGACAAGTAGGTGCCCATCTTTGGTCAGAAACATCTCCACAGCCAATAAACCAACCATTTTTAATTTGGAGATCACTTCTATGGCTAGTAATTGTGCCTTCTGTTCCAATTGTGGAGAGATGTCCGCAGGAGAAAATAAAAATTCCACAAGGTTTGCTTCTGGATGAAAGGACAGTTCCACTGAAGGGAATGTGGCAACTTCACCACGTTCGTTTCTGGCGACAATGACGCTGATTTCACTTTGGAAATCAATACATTTCTCCAAAATACCTGGTCGATCAAAGGCTTTATCAAGATCTTCTACCGTACGAATCATCTGAACACCACGCCCATCATAACCCTCAATGCCCAATTTGTGCACCGCGGGGATCATCTCTTGATACCTCAGTACATCTTCTTTTGATTCTGTTAATACGTATTCGGCAGTTGGAATTCCTTGTGCACGATAAAAATTCTTTTGTTTGCGCTTGTCCTGGATGAGCTCAATGACTTCTGGTTGTGGAAATACATTGACCCCATTTTGTGATAAGGTTTTTAAGGCGGCAGTATTTACGTTTTCTATTTCAATTGTAATGAGATCCTTGTCTTTTCCGAATGCCAGGACGGCGTCATAATCAGTCAGATCGCCAATTGTAAAATGTTTGACCAAATGTGCACAGGGGGCATTCGGATCCGGATCCATTATGGCAATATCCAAGTTGAAGTTCATTGCAGATTGAATCATCATACGCCCGAGTTGTCCGCCGCCTAATAATCCAATTTTAATATCTGAAATCTCTTTTTGCATCACAATGCAAAGATGCTTAATTTGGAATAAATCGATATAAGAATCTAAGCATTAAGTGATAGGAAAGATTAAAACCAAATTATTTAATAAAAAAGTAGTTATAATTATTAAATGTTACCTTCTAGAGAGCTCATAATTTAGGTGGGCAATCTGAAACGCGGGCCCCAAATGCCGCACCTTCCCAATCGGCATCCGCCGCGCCAGACCATTGCGCACTGGCCTCGTCGAAAGACAATGCGTGTACTCTGGAAAAGGCGCCATATTTTTCTATGGCGGTCACTTCGAAGCCAGCGTTTTGCCATTTTAACGTATCAGAAAATGCCCAACCATTTATTGGTGTGCATTCAGCATTGAATTTCAATGCTTGGGCCCTATAGTTTCCAGAAACGCTATCAAAGGTGACGATTGGTTCTATTCTTGGTGCTAGGACAGCACTTCTCAACGATTTATTCTGATCGATAAACCTCGAAATAGTTTGTACTATTCCTGACAAGATGGTCAGTCCTCCGGCAGCCCCTAAGGCCATAATGGTAACGCCATTTTTGGTAATTATGGTAGGCGCTATGGTTGTTCTTGGCCTCGCTCCCGGTGCTTGATCGGTGCCTGATAAATATTCCCCCATAGTAGCGGCATAAACAAACCCAAGACCAGGTGTTATGACTTTGGATCCAAAAAGTGGCCCAAGGGTTTGGGTGATTGACACCACCATTCCTTGACAATCGGCTGTGGCGAAATGTGTGGTGTGATGACTGTTGGCTCCCCAGGTATTTCCAGACCAATCTACAGCAGAGGCTAGGTAATTTTGGGGATCAGCTAGGGTCGTGGTTTCTGCGCTTTTGGAAATAGGCTCATGTCGTATTTTCTTAGCTTGTTCTATGGCCCAAGATTTACTTGCAACAATGGATAGGTCGCCTTCCTCATAATCATCAAATCGGCTATTAGCGGCAATGGCTAAGGCTTGATTCATTATGGTAGCCCATTCGACGTCGTTCATGCTTTGCAGGTCAAACTGCTCGAGAATGTTTAATGCCTTGACCACAAGGCCACCACCAGCAGGAGCGGCTATGGTATGAATGTCATAATCACGATACTTGATAGTCAGGTATCTTCCATTAAGGGCTTTGTAATTAGCTAGGTCTGTGGCTGTCACAAAACCACCATTTGCGTGCATATCATCTGCGATGCGCTGAGCTGTTTCCCCGTGATAAAAGTCCATCCCATTTGTCTTAGCTATTCTTGTTAAGGTTTGGGCCAGATCAGGTTGCTTGAGTACTTCACCTACTTTATAATTAAGTGAATCTTGTTTTAACATTTGACGTCTCAATCCAGGATCTTGGCGCATGAATTTAAGGGCCACTTGATGACGGGCCGCCTCACCTGGCAAAATCTCAAATCCTTGGGTCGCGATGTTGATGGCCGACTCCATGATGATTTCTAGTGGGAGTGAGCCATGTTCTTTGTGTAATCTCATAAGACCTGCGACTAGTCCAGGAATCGCTATTGTGCCATAGCCAGAAGGCACTGGTTTCTCTGGCGCAAGGTAGGCTGCCGGGATTTCTGTCATGGCATTGTATGCCTGGAAGGAGCCATCTGTTTTTCTGATCAATATTTGACTTCTTCCACCGATGCCATTCATAGTAGGCTCAACGACAGCGAGTACAAATGATGTTGCGATGGCTGCATCCGCAGCATTTCCCCCTATCTCCAAAATCCGTTGACCTGCAGCCGCGGCCAAAGGTTGGGCTGCTACCGCCATCCCTTGGGTAGATTGCGCGAATTGAGTAGATTTCGGTTCGCTTTTTTCGGGCTCTTTATTTTGGCAAGAGACCATAAATAGGCAGCTAAATAATGGGAGTAATATGTTATTTTTCATCACGATACGTATTGTTTTTGCTTTAACAATTTAAGTAAAAGAAAAACAAATCCCTTCAGAAAATATCTGAGAAGCACTAGAAGGATTTAAGCGATGAATATTCGGTTCACACGCTGACTCACATTGGTCAAAATTTCGTAAGGAATCGTATTGGCCCAGTGGGCTAAATCTTCAATGGTTGGAGCCTCTCCAAAAACGATCACTGTTTCTCCCTCCTCACAGGGGACGTCGGTCACGTTGAGCATGGTCATGTCCATACAGATATTTCCTATAGTATCGACTAGCTGATTGGCAACCTTCATACGACCATGCCCATTCCCAAGTACCCTAGAATACCCGTCTGCATAACCAATAGGGACAGTGGCGATGCGCAAATTTCGATCGGCAATGCACCCTCTCCCATACCCGATACTGTCCCCTTTTTTTACTTCCTTTATTTGAGATATCCTAGTTTTTAGGGTACTTATCGCGACAAGATTCAGTGACTTAGAGGGGTCAAACCCGTAAAGCCCAATACCGATTCGAACCATATCAAAGTGATATTCAGGAAATCTCACCACGGCGGTAGAATTAGCGGCGTATTTCAGTGGCTTCTCATATAGATGCTTGGTAAGCTGATGGTAAGCAAGTTCAAATTGCGCGGCTTGTTGTCTGGTAAAGTCATCGGCGCTCCTTAAATCAGCAGAAGAAAAATGGGTAAATATACCTGCTATATTGACCGAATGACCTTCAATCAATGAGAGGATCAGCGGAACTTCTTCTAAGCTGAACCCAAGGCGGTGCATGCCCGTATCAATTTTCAAATGGATATGAGGTGGATTGTCCAATGATAAAACTTTTTTAAGACCTGCCAAATTATAAATCTCAGGCTCCAGTCCAAATGGGCCGTATGAATCAAGTTGTTCCAAGTGAGGATTCATCACCATGATGGGAGTTTTGATTCCATTAGTTCTCAATTGAATAGCTTCGTCAAGATAGGCAACGCCCAAATAATCAATTCTATGGTATTGAAGTAAGTTGGCTATTTCAAGACTGCCGCCCCCATAACCGAAGGCTTTGACCATGGCCATTATCTTTGTGTTGCCGGTGAGCAGATTTTTATATTGATTTAGATTGTTAATGATGGACTCAAGCCTTATTTCTAGCTGAGTTCGATGTTTTTTAGCTTCTAAAACACCAATAATGCGTTCTAATGCAAATTTCCTCGCCCCTTTGACCAAAATCATCTCATCCCTAAAGGAAGGTGGATTTGTGAGAAATGCTTCAACGGAATCAAAAGAGATGGTTGGGGTTTCAAATAGCTCTTTAAATTGAGCGATGCGGAGCCCTATTGTGATCAATTTATTGATCTGATTGCCCACTAGAAGTTGATTAATGGCTTGGTAGAGGACTTGATCTGACATTCCAGATTGCTGAATGTCACTTAAAATGAGGGTTTTTTTTCCTCGCTGAAGTTGTTGTTTTAAAAAATCAAGGGCGACAGAAAGTCCTTGCAAATCATTGTTGTAAGTATCATCAATCAAATAGCAATTGTCTAGGCCATTTTTGATCTCCAATCTCATCTCCATTGATTTGAGTTTGTTCAGACCGACTTGAATTTCTTTTTCGCTGAGTCCGCTAATAATGGCCGCAGTAATGGCGTGCAGGGCATTCTCTATCCAAATGTCAAACGAAAAAGGTAGTTGAAAATGATAAGTCTGCTGCGCGTAATAGACTTTCGCAGTAGTTCCTGTCAGGGAGTAAAAGAAGCGCGCTTGGGGATCTGAAGTAGACCAATCAACAAGGGCATTTGGAAAAGTTTGTTTTAAATAGTCAAATATTTTTTGATGAGATCGACTGCATATGATGTGTCTGGTATTGGTAAAGAGTTTTGCCTTTTCCAAAATCTTCTGATCGAGACTTGTGAATCCTAGATCATGGGCATGTCCAATATTGGTAAATATGCCGATATCGGGACGAAGAATTTGTGCTAAGGCGTTCATTTCCCCCTCTTGGGAGATACCGACTTCAAAAACCCCTACTTGGTGATGCGTATCCAATTGCCATACAGAAAGGGGGACCCCAATTTGCGAATTATAACTCTTGGGGCTTTTGGCGACAATCATTTTTTCAGATAGAAGGGTGGATAACCATTCTTTCACATACGTTTTACCATTGCTGCCTGTGATGCCGACTATCGGTATTTTATGCTGAGAAACTATATATTGACCTAATTCTTGGAGGCATTTTATGCTAGCGTGAACCAACAAAAAATTAGCTCCTGGATAATGGCCTATTTCCAAAAGCTGTTCTACAACAAAACAGCGGACCCCTTTGTCATATAATGCTGGAATAAAGTCATGACCATTTCCTCGTTCACTTTTAATAGCAAAAAAAAGCAAATCATCCTGCGAAGCAGCCAGCCGTGAATCGTAACACAATTCCCGAATGATCGAGTCGCTGCTCTTGGCTATTTCTTTGCCCGAAACATTTTGAGTGAAAGTGGACCAAGTCAACTTCATAATGGTCGCTCCATCTCGTATTGATCCATGTATTTTTTAAATCCTATTGATTTTAGAAAATCAATAACACTTATGGCTTTTTCAGGGATATTCATAAGGGTTAATTCTCGTTGACAAATTCGTTGCGCCTGCAAAAGTAGCAAAGTGCCAATACCTTTTCTTCGCATGTTTTTTCTTACGGCTATTTGTGAAATTCGTCCCAAATGCTTTTGGAAAATCACAAAGCCAACAACGAGTTCTTGGTGGTAAATTTCCATTAATCTTTCGTATTTCCAATTTGCAGATATTCGGTCATTCGCATCTATAAATGGTGGTAAAAAGTCACAAAAATCTTTAAATCTCTCTAGTTTAAAATCTTGAGATTCATAAAATCGAAGATTTTGTATCATACTTATAGCGTTGATAGTTCCTTTGAAGTTGTGATATAATTGTTTTTTTTTAAATCCCAAAGATTCGTAGATCCTAAGTGCTTGTAGGTTATCGGTAGTTACTTCCAATAAGACTTTTTTTGAGCCCGTATCAACGAGTGTTGGCAAAAGGGATTGATAAATCCTTTTTATGATGCCTTGACCTCTGTAGCTAGGAATTACTCCTGAACCACCATTGTAAACTACCTGTTTACCGTGACATTCTCCGTGCGCATGTAGGACAAACCCGACCATTTCATTCTCTTCAAACATTAAACCGCTCAAGTGTGGATTAAGACCCAATTTATCTTTCATTCGGGCTGAAAAATCAAATAGAGAGAGAGGTATTGGTCTATCCATCTCTAAAAATGCTTGCAAGAAGCAATGATACAGGGGTTCGATAAGACTTGGTTGATAATATTGGAATGTTAAGACCACGCTAAAACTAAGTGCAGATAAGACTTCTTTTTTAATCAAAAAATAATTTTTGATTAAAAACAAATATCTCATAGCCTTGCCCTTTCTCCAAAATAAATCGCGAATTTCTGGGGTAGGCCTTGCTGAATACAATAATCGAAAAACGAAGATCAAGTCAGGGAGTCAAAAAATATCTTCGAATACTTATAAAATAGTTGCATAGTTAATCTTCGATTATTTAAGTTTGGCTGATCGGTTTAGGTGCAGCATTGTTGCTTCACGTTGATTGGGTAAATTAAGGGAAGTTAGCTCAGTTGGTTTAGAGCATCGCCTTGACAGGGCGGGGGTCGCTGGTTCGAATCCAGTACTTCCCACATTTTTGATAGCCAGGTGCCATTTTCTCTCAATTTAATTGTTAAAAACGGTTAACTGCCTATTACTTAACGCGGTTAACTGTCTATTTTTGATCTATGAGTAAAAATAGATTGGGATGGATAATAGGCTTAATGAGCATTGCAGTCATTGGACTTATTGCCTTCCAATGGTATTGGATTAATTCCGTAATTTCTGGGAACAAGGATAGATTCCAGCGAGATGTGATGACCTCGTTGTTCAAAGTAGCTGAGAAGCTGGAACGGAGGGAAGCTTTAACCTTTGTGGATAAGAAACTTAGGCAATCCAATACCAATAGTAAAATAAATACAGCGGCCATCTTAAAAAGACAGTTTTCTGCCCCATCAACGGTTAGTGGAGGAGGATCAATCGTAAGTTTTCAGGATAGTATCGACGGATTGGGCACTTTTAATTTTTCTATGGAAATCATGACCCAGACGTATGGGAATGCTCCAATACGTAAAACTGATTATCCTTTTTCTTCGCCGAATGAAATCGTACAGATGGATCCGGCCATTTTATCAATATTTGGAAATTATTTAGATTCTTTAGGGATCAGCCTTCCCATTCATAATTTTGACCAAGCTTTGAAAAAGGTTTCAAATAAATCCAATATGATGATGACCTTGTTGGAAGAAATGATGCACCCTCAGATAAAACTTGTTAATCGGTTGGATTTAGTACAACTTGATTCACTTCTCAAGTTTGAATTGGCGCAAAAGAGCATCTACCTGGATTATGACTACGCTGTTTTTGAGCCACTTTCAGGGCAGCTAGTTGGGATTAATGATCCGTTGGCCAATGATCAAGTCTTGAAGACCGATTTTAAAACCAATCTTTTTCCAAATGATTTACTAGGTGAACCTAGCTTATTATTGATAAATTTTCCAGAACAAAAAAAATATCTATTAGAAAAAATTTTGTTGACGTTGTCTAGCTCAGCTCTTTTGGTCCTACTCATACTTGCTTGTTTTGGCTATGCCGTCTATATTATTGTTCGGCAAAAAAATATATCCTTAATGAAAACCGATTTTATCAATAACATGACTCATGAATTTAAAACACCGATTGCTACGATTGGATTGGCGGTAGAGGCGCTTTTGGATAAAGAGATTTCACAGAACATCGATATGAAGATGAAATACCTTGGGATTATTGGAGAGGAAAACAAACGATTGAGTTCACAGGTATCCCATGTGTTACAAATGGCACAAATTGATCGTAAGGAATTGAAATTGGCTTTAACCACCATAGATGTTCATGAGATTATTAGACAAGCCGTAGAAAAGATTTCTATTCAAATTGAGAATAAATCTGGTTATTTAAACCTAGCCTTGAATGCACATCACTATACGATCAAAGGAGACCAGGGGCATATGCTTGGTGTGTTATTGAATTTGTTAGATAATGCGATTAAATATTCGCAAGATGCACCCAATATCATTATTAGGACTCAAGAGCGCTTCGAGACTCTTGTGTTGTCTATAAAGGACCATGGAATCGGTATGAGCAAAGAGGCACAAAGGAACATTTTTCAAAAATTTTATCGGGTTTCTACTGGAGATTTACATGATGTGAAAGGCTTTGGTTTGGGACTTTCTTATGCCAAAGAAATCATTGGCCTTTTTCATGGAACTATTGAGGTTGAGAGCGATCTAAATAAGGGAACCAATTTCATTATCAAATTACCGTTGACCCATGAGTAAAGCAAAATTATTAATCGTTGAGGATGATCCCAATTTGGGTCAGATCCTGCAGGAATACCTTACGATGAAAGGATTCAGTGCCACGTTGAGGTCCGATGGAGAATCAGGATTACATGCCTTTTATGATGCACAATTTGACTTGTGTTTGCTCGATTTGATGATGCCAAAGAAAGATGGATTTTCACTGGCTAAGGATATTAGAAAGGTCAATGTGGAGATTCCAATAATTTTTGTCACCGCCAAATCTATGCAAGAAGACGTGCTGAAGGGGTTCAATTTGGGTGGTGACGATTATGTTACCAAGCCGTTTAGTATGGAGGAATTATTGGTTCGGATCAATGCGGTGTTAAGGAGATCCACGGCCAAAAAAAAGGAAGATTTGCCAGATGAGTACATACGAGCGGGTCTGCGTTACAACTACCAAGAGCATGCATTGACGATCCATGATGAAACAGTGTCCTTGACAACTAAAGAAAATGAATTGATGAAATTATTTTTTGAAAATCTAAACCAAACAGTTGATAGGACGGTAGCACTTAAACGAATATGGAAGGACGATAGCTATTTTAACGCCCGAAGTATGGATGTATATATTGCCAAATTGAGGAAGCATTTAAAAAGGTATCAGCAATTAAAAATTGTCACTATTCATGGGGAAGGATTTAAATTGATTGAAGCGAAGTAAGCGAGACTTGTTATATTTGTTTTACCCATTATAAAAAGCGGCTAACTAAATCCACATTTTATGCAACTTGTTCCCTCGATTTCTATTCATGATGGCCGAACGGCGCGGCTGATTAAAGGCGATTTTGAAAATGAAAAAGTATTTGACCTAAGTCCTCTTGATGTTGCCAGACAATTCGAAGATGCAGGAATTAATGCAATTCATTTGGTTGATTTGAATGGCGCTGAGAATGGCACAATTTTCAATTACCCAACTCTTGAATTGATTTCGGGCCACACCGGTCTTAAAATAAACTATACAGGAGGAATTCAAACGGATGGAGATTTGTTAAAAGCCTTTGAATTCGGAGCAGATAGCATTACAGCCTCTACCGTTTCGGTTTATAAACCGGAATTATTTAAAGCTTGGATGATTTCTTACGGAAGAGAGAAAATCATGCTAGGTGCCGATTGCTTGAACCAGCAAATTCGTGTTGGGGGCTGGTTGAAAAAAACGCAACTAGATCTCTTTGAACATGTGGCATATTATTATGATCGAGGCCTTAAATATATAAAGACTACAGATATATCAATGGAAGGTCGACTAGAAGGCCCGCCTTTTGACTTATTCAAAAGATTAGTGGCCAACTTTCCAAATTTATGCATCTATGCCAGAGGGGGAGTTAGAAATATGGACGACATCAAACAACTTCAGGATACTGGTATCTTTGGAGTTATTTTTGGTAGTTCTTTTTATGAAGGAAGAATAACGCTTAATGAAATCAGTGATTTCATTAAAAACAATCCTTAATCTATTGTAACGGCCTCCATACTACTTTTAGATTTATTTTCATAACTATGCTTGTATATGAAATAGAAAACAAAGTTGTATTTGATTAAGGAGTTATAAGTAGAATCAATTGACGACGTAGTTTTTTTTTCTAAATCAGGAGTCTTTTCTGGTTCAGGCTTATCCTCTGATAGCGTTGACACCTTAGAGACATCGGATTTTGATTTTTCTGGGTCTAGTGATTCATGGTTGGTCGCCTTTAAAGAAAAGGATGTTAGCAGCAAACAGCATACTAATGCACCTAATTTTCGGTAATGTTTCATGCGACTATTTTTAAAATGAAGATCAAATTAATCATTAAAAATCATTATAAAAGTATTTTCTTATAAACTTTGCTGAAGTTGGCTTTTCTTATCAAGAAAATAGGGTCAAGAATTTGAGAAAACGCGATTGATTTTTTTTATTTGCCAATAAAAAAAGCAGTCACTTAAGTAACTGCTTTTAAGGGTGGAAGACC